>Ga0210057_1000373_pt1 | contig 75234 bp, 60 predicted proteins | sample CryGeyCG2114_010_2_FD_183968 | JGI IMG/M metagenome (GOLD analysis project Ga0210057, IMG submission 183968) | Groundwater microbial communities from aquifer - Crystal Geyser CG10_big_fil_rev_8/21/14_0.10 (SPAdes) (version 2) | ecosystem: Environmental > Aquatic > Deep subsurface > Groundwater ... | reverse complement strand
CCTAATGCATTTTAGTGTCGTTATTAAAAAGCTTAGTCGGTGTCAGGATTATGAGGCAACGGGGCTCTTAGTGGCCCCATTACGAGTCAACTGCCCCTTTCGGTACGATTTTCAATGATTCAATTCGTAGTCAAAATAAATGGAATTTCATTTTAGGTAGGCAAAGCTATACGACATTAGAGAAGAAAGGCAAGCAGGGGCTCGTCGGCACTAAGACTACATGCCGGGAGCCTCTACAACTTGTCCCCGTTAAGGCTGCTTTCTTGCTGATTGCTCTTGCCTTTTGCCACTTGGACAATCAGGCATTCGCTCAGCAAAGTAATGCCAGCTCGAGCCTTAAACTAGAGGCAACCGAGAAGGAATCCGCCGTCTCAGATTTTTTAGGAATCACTTATTTTAGCTTCTTTGATGGTCCAGGCTTAACCAATGAAACATCGGATTATCGACCAAACTCATTTGGTAGACCTTCCGATGATGGAGTAAACTTTTTCAATCTTGTTTCATTTCGTTTTAAGGTTCTTTCTGATCTGGCTGTAGATTTACAGACAAGAACGCAGTGGGTTGTTAATCGTGCGAATGAAATTCAGAATCCTTCTGAACAATTTCGGTGGGAGTCGCCCAGAATTGGAATTTCAGGTCGTTTGGCGGGGGCAGAAGAGTGGAGCCTCACCGGAGCCCTCAATACAGACTTTCCCTACTCGGTACCCGCACCCTTTGGAGGGGGCTTTACAACCCAAGGCAGAACGACCCTCCTAACGCCGGGAATGTTTGCAGGACTCAACTATAGACCAATAGGATCTGCTTGGTCTTTGTTCACGATTCTTTCGCCAAGATACTTTCTTTACGAAGACCCTTCAGCCGCCGAACAGCCTTTCTTAAATCAGTGGGGAGACGGCAGGTTCAAACCAGAATTTGTTGTCTCGCTGACTCCAAACATTAACTACCACACAAGCGAAAAGGGCGCGATCCGCGTTGGCACCACTCTCGATTATCGAAAACTTGTTAGGTCTGACTGGAATCCTTTTGAGTCAACCCTGAAACCTTCAGAAGACAGTGGGGCGTGGCGACTATGGCCAACTCCGGTAACAGCTGGTTACGCCTATGAATTTTCTAAACTCGTATCTGTATACGGATTTCTTCAAACATTCCCGATTGAAGAGCAGCGGATTCGAAGCGACGGCACCACTGTCTCATTGCTTGATGTAAGCTCGGTTGGATTTTGGGTAAGTGGCTCTCTCCTCTAGATAGCTCTTATATGCTTGTTTGATGCTATGCTAAAAATATCGGATTTTGATATCGATCTTTGAAATTCCTTGGGTATTGAATTTTGCTCGATCAAAGCTGGGGGGTCCAAAATAAACTTTAGCATCTTTAGAGAATCCATACCCTTCCCTTGGAATACCAAATAAACCGGTTCGAAACTTGCGATCACCATCTTCGTCGTGCATAGCTGAGATGGCATAATCACCCGAAGCAATCTCGATGGTTTGCACGATTTCCGTCTTTCCATCGAGCGGCAGATAATAGCTTTTCACTGCCTCTGTGGACTTATCCGGAAAGCTATCTGACTTCTCAGCTTCAAAAACGTTAAATGCTATAAACCCTTCAGAAGATCGAAAGCCATAGAACCTTACTTCTATAGTGTCCGAAAAAGCCGTTTGCGATGCTAGCAGTAGCACAAAACCGGTTGCTACCAAAAACCAGCCTTTAGGTATTGTAAATGCGGTCATGCCAGACAATGCCCTTTCTTTGAAAATTCTCAATAAACCCCAAAATGCTGATCGTCAGAAAAAGCAACAGACTTAGCGGAGCTAAAACAGCCCCTATAAAGGAAAAGTCTCCGTGGCTCCTTTGAATCCGCAACAGAAGTACAACTCCGATCAAACTTAACCAAGTCATCTGGGTAAACAACGAAAAAATTAATGCAATTTCAACGAAAGCCATAGCGCTCACCCTATTTGAGCCAATTCGAATAAGACGCTGCCACCCTTTAAAAAACTCCTTGAAGGAGCCGTACATCTGCACTTTGTAAAGAGGTGTTTGTGTAAAAACCCCGTATTTGTATTTTTCTTTGTATTCTTCTTTGCACTTTTCTTTGTACTCTTTATTGTATTCTTGTTTGTCTATCTCTTTGCACTCTTCTTTAGCCCCACCCTCACTGCTGTTTTCTTTTTTCCCCTCTAAAAGTACCAAAGTTGCTAGATCAATGTCTTCGGAGAGGCTAGCGTGAATTCTTGTGTGCCCGCCGATGGCTTCGTATGTTTTCTTGCGAAACAATAGATACTGGCCGATGGCATATATTCGAGATTTGCGACTTACTCTTTTCAAAGCGGAGTATTCGCCTCTAAAAGCACATGAAGCAATGAGGGGCAGCAAGTGAAACAAACCCAAGAACCTTTCAAAGCCCTTGCTGCAAAGGTGATAGGGTATTGCTGAAACAAGTGAAAGATCCTTGGCGTATGCAAATTGCAAAGCTTCTTTCAGGGACTGCCTTTCATGCCGCGTGTCCGCATCCGTGAACAGAATCCAGCTTCCGCGTGCGTGCTCAGCCCCGATTGCGCAAGCCCAGTTCTTGCCAACATACTCAGCGGGCTTCGAGGGCGCCTTCAAAAGCACAATGTTATCTCTTCCATGAACTCGTTCTGCATCTCTGATGGCCTCTGCTATGTTCCAAGTTCTATCGGTTGATTCGTCGTCGACGACCAAAACTTCAAACTGAGGGTACTCGATTTGTACCAAACTCTTCAGCAGAGGTTCGATGTTCGCCTGTTCATTGCGACAGGGAACCACTATTGAAACTAACGGGAAGTCTGACAACAACTGATTGTAGGATTCTTTCTTTTTTGGCTTCAATCGTAAAACGAGAACAAGTAATCCCAAAAAACCCAAGAGGTAGTCGAAAATCATTTGGCAAGTACCGCCAAAGTCTCACTCACACCTAAATATCCTTCTGAAAACCAAATCCACCAGCTGCCAATCATAATGAGATGACCCAAAAGAATAGAGAAATGACTCCACATTTCAACTCGGTCAGAGTTAGATGTGAGGTATCTGTGCCAATGCATAGCTTCGTCAATAACGCTGTAGAGAATACTCAGAAAAATCAATACCGCGGCAGGCATCATCATAAACTCCCTATGCCCATAGGCTAGACAGAGTGCCATTACGCTGGTTATTCCGCTTGCTATTGTAATGTGGTGAATGAGTGCCTCGCCTTTTTTGAGCACTTCTTTGTAGATAGTTCGATGACCAATTGTGTCTATAGCAATTGCCGTCGAAAAAATGAATGTCCCAAGCGGAATGTTCCAAACATAATCAGGATATATCACTCCGTTACTGTATCCCACATACAGAAACGCTGAAACAACGGCGAACAAGCCATACATGAGCCCCACCCACACGATATAAACAGCCACATCTATTGGTTTGAATTGCTTGATTCTTGAAACATAAACTAGCGCATCGTATAGAAACGAATCTTTAAGAATTGTAGACATGAAAAAACCTTTCAGAAATTCTTTGCGGCATTTGTGAAACGACTCTGAGAAGACCATGAATTATCCATAAAATCTTTTCGGGCAGGCCCACGCTCACCCTGCCTTCAAGTGCCTTAGGCCCTAATCTCAAAACCTTCTTACCTATTGCAGAATAAATGGATCCAGCAATTGACACGGCAAAGGCTGCTCTTAAGGGCAAATACTTGAGCCCCGCGTACCCCTTTTGATAAAGTCCATCAGCATGAGCGAGAAGGCGCTCAACGACTTCGAACAAGGCGGGCAAATTTTTCTTTTCAAGCATGGATTCGGTATCTACACCGTTTTCTTTTAGCCAGTTCAGTGGCAAATATATCCGGCCGAGCAAATAATCTTCGCGCACATCTCGCGCAATATTTGTCAACTGCATAGCATTCCCCATGCTCACTGCCTGATCACTAGCTTCGCGCGATTTTACTCCCATTATGTATGACATCATTAACCCCACAACTCCTGCTACGTGATAGGAGTAAACTTCGAGTTCTGAGATGGTGTGATACCTCTCGCCAGAAGCATCTTTCTGAAGACCTTCAAGTAATTCAAAAGGATACTTTTCAGGTATTTTGTATTCTCTCACAAGGCTACCTAAGTGACGAAAGACTTCGTCGTCTTCACTTGCCAAGATTCCCCGCTTTGTCTGTTCTCTTAAGGTCGTTATATCTTCAAGTGTGCCGCCTTTATCGATCTTGTCGTCGCAGTGTCGACACCATTGATAAAGCTTCCAGCAGGCCAGTCGAATTTCATTTGAAAAAAACAAACTCGCCAGAAAGAAACTTTTGGATCCATTACGTATAGTGGATTTCAGTTGGCCGCTCATAAAGGCACTCCAAAGTCGGCCGCAACGACTCTCGCCGTCGCCTTTGCCGAAGCGACTACTCCTGGAACACCTGCTCCAGGATGTGTTCCCGCACCAACAAAGTACAAGCCCTTCAGCTTGGAGTCTTTGTTGTGAGTTCTAAAGTAGGCGCTCTGAGTGAGAATCGGTTCTAGAGAAAATGCAGAACCCCAATGCGCATTAAGTTCTTGTTTGAAATCTGTTGGCGTAAAAATCTTTTTATATACCAGGGAATCCAAAAGCCCGGGCAAGTATCTCTCGTCTAAGTATTTCAAAATTTTATCGGCATATCTGGGCCCTTCCACGCTCCAATCAACATTTAACTTACCCAAATGAGAAACCGGCGAAAGAACGTAAAAACACTCGTGTCCCGGAGGCGCCAGCGACTTATCAGTGCGCGTTGGTGCGTGAAGATAAAGGGAAAAGTCATCGGGGAGATGCCCTCTGCTAAATATGTCCTTCAAAAGCTCTTTGTACCTTGGACCAAAAAGCACATTGTGATGAGCCACTTGAGGAAACTCGCGACGAGTGCCAAAATAAATCAGGAAAAGCCCCATGCTATGGCGCATCCGGCCAACGCGAGAGGCGGTCTTTTCTACCAGATTTTCGTCACTCAGCAGTTTTCGGTAGGTGTGAACGACATCACCGTTAGAAACTACTAAATCGAATTTTTCACTCTCGCCATTCTGTTTGAGAACGCCTGTCACTGTACCCCGCGAAGTTGTTATTTTGCTCACTTCTGCATTGAGTTCAATGGTTCCACCTATCTCTTTAAAGAGTTTTGCGAGAGCCTGCACCAAAGCTCCGGTACCGCCCCTCGGGAAGAAAACTCCCCCATTTCTCTCGAGATAGTGAATAAGGGTGTAAATACTTGAAGTGCCAAATGGGTTTCCGCCAACCAAAAGGCTGTGGAAGCTAAACGCTTGCCTCAGATGTTCATTCTCAATGAACCTACTTACAGCTGAGTAAACGCTGCGATCTGCTCTTAGCCGAAGCAATTGAGGAGCCGTCTTGAGCATACTAGCTACAGTGAGAAAGGCCTTGTCAGCCAACTTCACATATCCCTGCTGGTAAACCTCTTTCGAGTAAGCCAAAAATTTCTTGTAACCCTCGATATCCGCTGGATTAAACCGACGTATTTCTGCAAGCGTTTGCTCAAGGTCTCCGTTGTAATTGAAGGTCTTTCCGTCTTCCCAGCAAAGTTTGTAGAAAGGATCCACGGGCATAAGCTCTACATAGTTTTCAATTTTTTTATTGTTGATTTCAAACAGCTCCGACAATGTTTCAGGTGCAGTAATAACCGTTGGCCCGGCATCAAAGGTAAAGCCGCCTTCTCTATAGACATATGCTCTGCCTCCGGGCATTTCTCTCTTTTCGAAGATTTTCACCTGAAATCCTTGGCTTTGAAGCCGAATGGCTACGGCAAGCCCACCAAATCCACTGCCGATAACAGCCGCAGTTTTTTTAACTTTTGAACTGTCTCGATTTGAACTCATGTAAACTCCATTTCTGATTTTCGAAGCACTCGAATTGCATCTAAAATAGGCACCGGGGGTTTGCCGCTGAGAATTCTCATTTTATCGAGAGCGGTTGTCTCTCCAGCGTAGAACCGCGCAACAGTCGAGGCGGGCATTGCATAAAAGTGCTCAAATATTCGCCATCTCTCTGTTGGCTTACCCGCAAGAAACAAAAGTCGATTCAGTTTAAAATAAAATGAATTCACTTTCGCTCGTGATTCTCGATATTGATTGAGCAAGTCCATAACAGAAGTTGTGTTAATATTCTCAAGCTGACAAATTTCTTTTGAAACTCTAACACTGTCTGCCAGTGTGTAGCTCGTCACCGGGTGGCAATATTGGCCCGCTGTACCGATTGTCGGAAAGAGGAAAGTCTTCGCAAGGCGAGGCGCGAAAGGTATTGGCAGCACTCCTGTTTCTTCAGATGTCACCTCTTTGATTTGAATCTTGAGGACATCTGCGCAGTATCTAGCAATTTCATTTTTATAATCTGACACGTTCAGCTCTGTTGTATCTGAGTAACGCGTGTCTTCGACAAGTAGGCGATCTTTTGACAAAGGCAAGACGTAAAAAAAGCGATAACCATCAATCTGATTGACCGTGGCATCCATAAGGATTGGAACGGCAATTTTGTGATCAGAGACTGTTTGAATCTCTAAGCCATGAAACTTCTGGTAGCCACATGTCCCTTTCGAATAAGGGCTCTGGCCCCGGCCATCTATCACAAGATCCGCCTTCACAACGCCATTCGCATGGCTAACCGTCTGCGCATCTACTATTTGGACTTTACAGTTGATGTAGAAATTAACTCCGACCTCTTCAAGACGTTTTTTTAAGTGAGAAGGTTTCAGAGTTGAGTATTCTGAATCATATATTTTTGAATAACTTCTGAACCTTACTTCATACTGAGGCCAACTAAAATTTACTAGTGGTCGAATTCTTTCATACTCCTGACCTATATCAGACCTATGAAAGGACCAAGTTTTCTTCGATAGCTCGGCTTCTGATTTTTCGTCAAAGATTGTGATTTCAACTAATGGGTGGGTAGACCTAAAGTACCAAGCTAAAATAGAAGAACTAAGGCCGCCTCCCACTAATACTACCGACCGTAAGTTACTAGTCTGCATAGGATTCCACCAAACTCAGTTCATTCATAGAAAGGTTATTCATTAATACTTCGTTTCAATCAAGACATTAACGACGCACAAGAAGCTCAATTCGTTTAAATCGACGGCAGCTACAGCTCGCGAATCAGGTATCCCAAACCGCCCCTCGCGTCTCTAACAATGGCAATTAACACCTGGCTCCTTCCGTCTGTCTGTGCAGTCGGAGGGTCCCATTCGTTTGCAGAATCAGAAAGAGTGCGAACGTATTTCAATATCCCGCCCGTACTGTACCAACTAACTATCAAAGTTTCTGTTTGCGATTTGACAACTCCATCTATACTCATGGTTTCAAAGACTTCGGGTTGCGACGCAAGAGAAGGCGAGATCGAAACTTTCGTCGCCGGAAGTGTTGTTACCGACACTCCTACTGACAATATATCTGCGATTACAGGATTTTGATTAACTACCGTCTTAGTGGTCACACTGATGCGACGAAATGCCGTTAAACTTTCTTTACCGGCTGAAACAGTCATTACAAACAAAAGATCAACACCATTGAACTGATCGATAGAAGATCGATTCGCAAATACAGTGGCTGCATCGGGCAAACTTAATGAAATCGCTGAAGTCGGCCCCACATAGTTTGGTGCAGATAGCCCCGCAAGAGTTCCGCTGCTTGAAGAAACAATGGTCTGCCCCGTGCAGGAAGGAGCTGCACCGTAAGATATACCGGGGTCACCACACAACTGGTATTGGTAACTAATCGCTCGTCCGCCTCCGTTGTAGTCGCTTACGATCGGCGTCAGTGTAACCGTGGCTCCAGGGCTCACCTCCGGTTGATCTGCTATAATTCCGATTATTCTTAACCCGATGAGATTGGAAGACTTTAAAAAGTTATCGTTGCTGCAACTCATTAATTGAAAAGCCAGCGGAAGTAAGCTCATAAATCTAAAATTCACCGCGAACTCCTAAGGTTGGAAAAACCGGCAAGCCGGTTACTGCTGTCTTCTGACTGTAGTCATACGAATACACAATGGCCTCTTGATTTTTGGCATTGAGGGCGTTTTGAATATCCAGATACGCAGAAAGTATCCAAGTGTCGTAAATCCACTTCTTATCAACTCTTAAATCGAACTGATAAAACTCCGACAATCTTTCTGAATAAAATGGACCGCGTATCGGCGTGTAAACATCATTATCAGAGTCAAACACCGATCCGGCGATGGGAGTCACAGGATTACCCGTAACATATCTAAATCGTGCCGATAGGAGCCACTTTCTTCCGAGATTATAGGACGCAAGAAGATTCAAATTGTGAGTCTGGTCAAATCTCGCTGGAAAGACTGGCCCGCCATTGTCAAATCGCTCACTTCGCGAAACAGTGTAAGAAAGCCAACCCGAAAAAGGGTCACCCGAAAGCTGCAGGAGTGTCTCCAGCCCATAGGCACTTCCTCCCCCGGAATTGTTATAGCGCTCGGGGGTGAGAGCGCCATCTCTCACAACATAGCTACTTGAGTTTGCAACCGAATCGTTGAAGAGTCGATAATAGGGCCCCGCTCTGAGCTCCCAACCATCCGTAGCTCCTTTTCTAAAATCTGTTTCATAGTAGATGGCAACATGTTTTGCATTCGGAGATTTTAGATCTGGGTTACCAAATCCCGTGTCTGTTTCTTGAGGTTCTGGGGGCTGATAGTAAATACCGCTGGCAAGTACAATTTTCGAGGCACTCGCCAAGCTATAGGCTGCTGTGAATCTTGGCGAAAAAAGGTTTTCTTTAGTCACTGAGTAGCGATCGAAACGCACCTGCGGAGATATTTCAAACTGATCTGAGAGTGAAAAATTGTTCTTCCAATAAAGGCCAAGCAGATTTGACTTAAGTGTTATGTCTCTGTTTATCATTTCCGATGCCAGTGGAGACGAAACCCCGCCGCGTGATGTGTTCGTGGGCAAACTCACATTCACGGAAGCCCAAACGTACTGATTGTCGAATCCCATTGTAGATGTCCAACTCGAAGATGGCTTCCACCTGTGATCGCCTCGAGCTGTAAAATTGGTCGAACCCAAAGAAAAATAATTGCTAGAGCTTTTAAAGAAAATCCAGTCCTTCCCGTAACCTAAAGACAAATTCGATCGAGCCTCGCCCCACTCTTTGGTCACCTTAGGTATTAGCCGATAAAAGCTCGTTTGATTCTCGAAATCTCCTCTGATGGTAGGGTCCATCTCACTTGGCTGGGCGAGTAAAAAGGCCAGTCGATCAAAAGAGTAAAGATTCACCCAATGTAGACTCCACCCATCGTAGAAGTCCCGATCGTAAACCGCCATCACATCACCGAAAGTGGGCGCGACCGTGAGATCAAGATCGCCTTCTGAATCTTCAAGAACGGCTCTAACTACTTCTCCGATGTAGCTGTATCGCCCTCCAACCATAATAGAAGATCTATCATCTAAGGGAGTTTCTAATAGCAAGCCCGATTTAGCCGTATCAACATAAGCAAGTGCGTGAAATCGGTCTGAGCGCGGCTTTCTTACCTTTAAGCCTACAAGACCACCCATTGCTCTGCCGTAATTGGCTTCATAGCCAGCCGAAAGATATTCAACCTCGCTCACGGCTTCTGGAAAAAAAACCGACGTCAACCCGCCGAAGTGAAAAACCAAAGGTATCTCATGCTCCTCTAAAACATATGAGGTGTCTTTTGGTTCAGAGCCCTGAATAACTATCTGCGAGCTAAATCCTACTTGCCTATTAACGCCGGGTAAGTTTTGTATCGCCTTTACTGGGTCTCCGTCTCCGCCACCCGGCAACTTAAGAAACTCCTCAGTTTTTAAACTTCTACTCGTTCGATCTCGATCGGCCTGCCCGACCACAGTTGATTCAAAAGAAATGTACTGGGACTTTTCGATATAAATAGTAACTTCTGAATCTTGATTGAGATCAAAACTCTCATTGTAAGATTCAAAATTAGCAACCCGAACCACGATCTCAAACTTTCCTGAAGGTGCATTCGGAATCACAAAAAAACCGCTCTTATCCGTTGTGGCCTTAAGCTTTTTCGGTAACAAATAAATATTCTGTGACTCTAAGGGCTTTTTGGTGCCCTTTTCTTTCAAATAACCAGAAAACTGAAAAGTGACTTCTGCGGGCACTTCATCACCTTCGAGAGTCTCAGCGAGAGCCTGAGAAAAGTCCATCACCACCAAAACGCTCAGGCTAGCGAGAAAAGACAGGCGAGCCGAAAAAGAGAAACAAAGGAGCCATTTCGGCAGATCAAAAAATTTCATGTCTTACTCCAATACAAACCGGTAAAGATACCTGATCCGAACAGCGACAGATTTTTCACCCATCATTCCGGGTGAAAACTCAAACTGCCTTATCGCCTCAAGGGCTGCGGCTTCGGTTCCATAACCAAGTCCTTCGAGCACTCTCGCCTCTCGCACAAGTCCGGCACGATCGATGAGCACATCTAACACCACGGCTCCCTCTACCCTGTTTCGTCGAGCTTCATCGGGATATCTTGCTCTTACTTCTCTTTTCACGACAGGCATCTGGGTCAAGAGATATTCGTCCGTTGGGATCGGAAGCGAATCAGGATCGTCTTCATTTAAAACTTTTTCGTCTCTCTGTTTAGCAAGAGTATTGCCCTGCTTTGTCGTGACGTCACTTTGATCTTCTGTGATGGCCTTTCGACTTAACCCATAGACTGACTTTTTAGGGTCAACTTTCGGAGCACTTCTCGCCTGAATTTGCTCGATCACCGGCGACTTTATGGCTTGCTCGGGATAGAAGACCGTTAGTTCAACTTGGCTTTTAGACGAACGGAACTGAGAATTGATCAATGCACCTACAAACAATGCGAAACCGAAATGGACTATTAACGACAAACTCAGAGGACGCTGAACAAGTCCAAATGAGGCTCGAGACAAACTTTGGGATTTCAAACTGACCTCGTCGCTTTTCCATAAGGCTGTTGCCATTTCTTACAAACTAGTGTGGAAAAGCAAGAAGATGAGTTGGCAACAACCCCTAAGTAGTCTCGTGTGAAATTGCCAGCGAACACCAAAAAAACGCCCCTACTCTCTATTCTCGCGCAATACTTCAATTGCCAATTTTTCGATCCCAGAAGACTTGATCAAATCAACAACCTTAACAAAGAGGCCATAGTCTATCTGTTTGTCGGCGCTGACGACGACGCCAGCAATACCCTGAGCACGAGCGCTCAATTCGCCAGCAAGTTCTGATTCTGAAACAGCTAAACCATCTACGAGAATCTGTCCGTTTCTATTGATAGCCACGGCCAGTGTTTGAGTAGGCTTTTCTTGTCCTGAACCGGCCTTTGGCAAACTGAGCTCAAGCGCCTCTCTGGCCAACATGGGAGCGGTAACCATAAAAATCACCAGCAACACGAGAACGACATCTACAAAAGGTGTCACATTGATCTGCGAGAGTAGGTTTTCATCCTGATCGAAATCTTCTGCTTGGGATGCCATAGTCACCTCGAAAAAACTTTAATCGATTCCTGCTTCTAAAGAAGTTTGAATTTGAAGAAGCGCTACACGAATCTTCTTTGCGAAAACGTTGTACGCAGCAACCGCAGGGATCGCGACGAACAAACCCGCTGCGGTGGCGATCAAAGCCATCGAAATTGCTGTCATAACTGAGGCGGTTCCACTTGAACTCGCCTCGCCTAACTTCGAAAAGGCTCGAACCACTCCCAAGACCGTACCAAAAAGTCCAATAAAAGGTGCATTCGCCCCCAAGGTGGCCAAAACAGCCAATCCCTTTTCTGTTTCTAACTTAAACTCGACAAGTTGTTCTTTAATGAGTCGCATTTTCTTCGTGTCGCTCATTCTTGAGTCTTTTGCCGCTTCTAAAGCAGCGCAAATAGCTTTTGATTTGAGAAGGGCTGACGCTCCCGGCTTTCCACCCTTAATGACGCCTCTCAGTTCGGCCACACTCTCATCCGAGAGATAAGCCTTAAGAAACCGTCTGCGATCTATAATTACGGTTACTGACCAGACCGAAAGACCTAGCAAAGTTACTAAGACTAAGGTCTCAATGACTCCTAAAAGTTGTGTCCAATGCATATTTGCGCTCGCTTTTTCTGAAGTTTCTTTGCCACATTTCAGACTCGGGTCCAAAAGAAAATGACTTCCTAGTCATACAATAGAAATCCGCCGATACTTAATTAAGAGATTTAACCTAACGCACGAGTTCAAAGCCTATGTTATCCTTTCGCGTCGCACTAGTAATTGCCGTATTCTTTTTGTTCTTTGCCTGGCCTCTGGCTCGACGAGATTCCGTAAACAAAAAAGATAAGAAGGGCGTAATTCACCAACCTTCTTTTCAAGCTCACTGGCGAAATCCTCAGAGTATTCCTGAGCTCCATGCTTACATACAAAGATTGGATCCAAGTTCGAGCTGGCAGATCCTACGCAATCACCAAGGTGGGCTAACTTCCATATTCGGGGGAAAAATTGAGGCGGGGATTCACGACAATCGAACGGCTCTCACATTTGCGCGCGCGATTAGCCCTTTCTTTGGTCTTCCACCGAATCAGTTACACAGCGAGGTTTTGTCGGAGCCACTCACAGAAGGCACCAAAATATACCGAATCTTTCAGGCCGTGAACGATGACGCCTTCTACAACAGTTATCTGGCCCTTTACGTTCACAATAGTAATGGCACGGTTTACTCTATACTGAATGAATTGAAAACTGTTCGCTCTGTTTTTAACGAGACAAAGCTGACTGCCGCGGAAGTACCAAAACTACTTGATAGCGAAAGCCCTCAGGTCGACAGTCACACCTGGCTTTTTGTAGATCCGTCGGGATCAGCCGTAAAAGCCTACCTAGCGAAGTCAGCAGATTCATCCGGGAACAGAAATGGCTCGAGACGTGAGGTTTTAGTAAGTGCCGTCAACGGTAAAATCCTTTCCGTAGAATTTCGACGTGAGCCTTCTTCTTTGGATCATAAACCGCTCGACACTGAGTAAACCGCCACTGGCACTCTAAATACTCTTCTTAACCAGAACTTAACATTTTCTGACTGCTAACCTGACTCAGGCCACACTCACTCCTAAAGCAAAACCGGCCCGAATAGCGCTAACATATTGTTATTGGCTAAATACATAAAATGGAATTTTGACCGTTGGTGATATGACCAAGCTACAGTCAAAAACGCACTGAGAGGAAAACTCAGATGGTTCTTGGAGATTTTCACATCCACTCCACCTACAGCGATGGGCAACTTTCTATTGCCCAGCTCGTTGACCTCTATGGAAACCTCGGTTTTAAAGCCATCGCTATCACCGATCATTTGTGTGAAACCAATTCTTTTTTAGGTAGATCTGCCCATTATTTAAGCAGGACTCTCACCGAAGATTCCTTTAACTCTTACATTGAAGAAATAGACTCCGAAGGCGAGCGTGCTTTGAAGAAATTCAACATGTTGGTTCTACCGGGTTTTGAAGTGACTAAGAACTCAATTTCAAACCATAGATCTGCCCATATCGTAGCCTTGGGCGCTCGGAAGTTTATATCCGCCAATCAAAGCGTTGATGAAATTCTTATGGAAATTCGTGAACAGGGCGCCATCTCTATTGCAGCTCACCCAGTGTGGACACGAAAGATAGAAAAACAAACATTTCATCTCTGGGATAAACTCGAGCATTACAAGAACTTGTTCGATGCCTGGGAGGTCGCCAGCGGTAAACACTTGTTCCATGAAGTGCAGCACGCGCGGCTGCCAATGATTGCAAGTAGTGATTTGCATCACCCTCGGCAAATAGCCTCTTGGAAAACTGTCATGGACAAGGCTGAGACGAAAGAGCAAGTTTTGGAGAACATAAAAGGGCAGAAACTCGATTTCCGATTTTTTCAGAACTCGGTGGGATATCCCTTTCGACACACGGGGTGTGTGCCTCAATTCTCCCCGGCCAAGTCGTAACCCTAGATTCCCTAAAGCTGTTAGTCTTTAAGTTTATTCTCATAAACACACCCTAGAACCCTCGAAAACGCGATTCGCGAGTTGCGCTCCGACCAAGACTTCGGTATCTCTTTCAAGGCTACGAATCTAAAAACAGGGAAGACAATGGATATCAGGAATATTGCGATTATTGCTCACGTCGATCACGGAAAGACAACCTTAGTAGATGCCATGCTTAAGCAGGGAGGCGTTTTTCGCTCCAACGAGCATGTTCAAGATCGTGTCATGGATTCGATGGACCAAGAGCGAGAGCGCGGCATCACTATTCAGGCAAAAAACTGCTCTTACTCTTACAAAGGCGTAAAAACCAATATCGTGGACACCCCAGGACACGCTGACTTCGGCGGCGAAGTGGAGCGAATTCTTGGAATGGTTGATGGAGCCTGTCTGCTCGTCGATGCTTCGGAGGGCCCTCTCCCTCAGACTCGGTTCGTCTTGCGTAAAGCCCTGGATCAAAACCTGAAAATTATAGTTGTTATCAATAAAATCGATCGGCCTGACGCGCGCGTACAGGAAGTTGAAAACGAGATTTTCGATTTGTTTATCGACTTAGAAGCTACCGACGAACAAATGAATTACAAAATGGTATACTGCGTGGCCAGAAATGGCATCGCCTTCAAGGAGCTTCCTGATCTGTCGACCGTAAAAGATGCAAAAGGTGACTTGTCAGATCTTTTTGAAACTATCTTGCAAGAAGTGCCTTCACCCAATTTTTCAGAGGATGCGCCTCTTTCGCTTTTAGTGAGCAACGTGGGTCATTCAGACTTCCTGGGGCGTTTAGCTATCGGCCGAGTCCTGCAAGGAATTCTACATCAAAACGAGCGAATCCTTGTCGTCGGCGAAGGCGACAAAAAACAGCAGCTCCGACTTCAGGACGTCATGGTTTTTGAAGGGCTCAATCAAGTTCGCGCTGACAAAGTCATGGCTGGGGACATTGCCATTCTCGCTGGAATTGAGGATGTCAACATTGGTGATACAGTAACCAACATTGAAACGCCGGTAATTCAGAAAAGAATAACTATCGAACCTCCTGCCGTTCATATGTCGTTTATCGTAAATACTTCTCCTTATGCCGGCAAAGAAGGTAAAGTTTTGCTTTCTCGAGAGATGATTGATCGGCTTTTTAAAGAAACTCAACGAAATGTTTCTATTCGATTTGAAGAAACCGGCTCTTCAGACACTTTTAAAGTTTATGGTCGCGGAGAGCTTCAGTTGTCGGTACTTATAGAAACAATCCGGCGCGAAGGCTTCGAGCTTGCCGTTGGAAAACCTACCGCGGTTCTTAAAGTGATCAACGGTGAAACGATGGAGCCCATTGAGCTCGCTTCGGTTGATATCCCTGAAGAACATTTTGGAGCCGTGTCGGAACTCATGCATCAAAGAAAAGGCGTTATGCGGAACATGGTTAATAAAGGCTCAGGAAGAGTGCGACTTGAGTATGATATACCGGCCCGCGGACTTATTGGTTTTCGCTCCAATTTTTTAACTATCACGCGCGGCACAGGTATCTTAAACAGTTTGTTTTTGGAATACGGTCCGTTTCGAGGCGAGACCCCTGAAAGGACTAGCGGGGCAATTGTGTCTGACCGTCTAGGTGATACTGTGACCTATGGACTTTTTGGCCTTGAGCCTCGTGGAAAGTTATTTGTGGGACCCAATGTTCCCGTCTATGAGGGTATGGTCATTGGCGAACACAGTCGCGATAACGACCTTTGGGTTAACTGCTGTAGAGAAAAGAAACTCACCAATGTGCGTGCTTCAGGAACAGATGAAATGATTCAGCTCAGACCACCTTTGCAATTTTCGCTCGAACAGGCTCTCGAATGGATCCGAGACGATGAACTTGTTGAAGTGACGCCGAAGTCGTTTCGAATGCGCAAAAGAATCCTTAAACAAAACATGCAGCCTAAGAAAAAGTAGACGCTCTTGGTGCGAAACTCTTATCTAGACATTTTCAATTGAACTTAGGAGAATAGAAGGCTCCCAATAGAAATCAACGAGAAAGGCTAAATATGAAATCTCGTACTTTCTCTTTTGGTATTCAGTTGCTTCGAGCGTTCTCATGTCGAGTAGGGCGTCGTTCTATTTGCATTGGTCGCTGTTTGGCTGTGGCTAGTTTGTGCGCATCTATTTATTACGCGCCCACCGCCTACTCAAGTGACCCGCTCATCGCAAAAACAGTGAGAAAATCGGTCAAAGAAAACTATAAGTTTGGCAAGATTGGAATTGAAGTAAGAATGTATTCGAACCTACCTGGGTACCACCTGTTTAGTCTTAAAACTCGAAGCGGCAGACGACTTCTTAGTGAAAAGGTAGAGACCCTGGCTGACGGCAAGAATGGTAGCCCTGAAGTTAAATTTGTCCAGTGGGCAAGTGGATACTTTCTTAGAATTAACGACAAGGACCGTTTTCGTGGATATTTTGTAAACCCCAACGGAGAGATTTACGAAATTCCAGGAAGAGATTATTTTGCGACAAGCGATCACTCTTTGATCTTGGGAGTGTCTAACTCAACTAACTCTTACAAGAGACAGGTTGCAGTTTTCGACACCCAATCATTTAAATTTTTGGTAGATGATGAACTGCAGGACCCTATCGATGTGAGTGATTCGGTTTTGCCTCTAAACCTTAAAGATAAGTTTGCAGTCGGATTTACCATTAAATCGAAGAAGTATCAGAAGTATCTTGTGGTGGAGTGTTCACAGAGGCGGGTTAGCTGGCAAGATGCGAACGAAGACAAAGAGTTTCGAAATATTGTCAGCGCAGCAAAAGAGATATCTGAAGACGAACAAACAAAGAAAAATAGGGTTGCTGACCCCGCTGAACCTCAAATGTCCGCTGCCGCTGAGCCACAGTTAGAGTCTCCTCGCAGCTCACCAACTGGTAGTCAGGTTCAAGACCAGCTTACTGCATCTTCAGAGATTCAAGAGGAAATTGCTAAGTCTGGGTTGAACAAAAGTGGTGAAGTCAATGATAACAGAACTGGCGCTTCTGTAGAGCGGAATCTAGAGAAAAGTGCAAAACAAGATTTGGGGCATAGCCTAGAGAAATCCAACGAAGTTGTTTCGAGAAACAATGAATGTTCTGTTGCACCGATGTTTTAGAAAATGGCAAATTCTAACCACGTAGGCCTTAGCGAATCCGAAGCCGAGCACAGACTCCAGACATTTGGACCTAATCAAATTGTATCTGCTCCGCCCCCGAGTAATTTTGAACTCGTTGCCAGGCAGCTAAAGAATGTTGTTGTTGTCTTGCTATTTTTGGCGGCCCTCTTTTCGGCAATAAATCAGGATTTTGTAGAGGCGGCGGCAGTTCTGCTTGTGCTCGTCCTCAATACCCTCATCGGTTTTGCGATGGAGAAGCGGGCCCTGATTGCACTTCATTCGCTTAAGAATTTGACTCAAAAGTACTCGCAAGTTCTCCGCGATTCGAAAACCCAAAAAATCCCAACTTCTGCGATTGTTCCAGATGATCTGGTTTATGTCCGAATGGGTGAACTGGTACCAGCAGATGGAGTTCTTTTAGAATCGGTTGACTTAAGTGTGGATGAGTCTTCATTAACCGGTGAGTCGGTGCCCGTCACCAAGCACGCCTCTGATATCGGAGGTTCAAGCGACCAAGAAACTGTCGTTTATACCGGAAGCCACATAGTTACCGGTTGGGCACTTTTGCAGACCACTAAGACTGGGATGAATACGAAGCTTGGTCACATCGCAAAGCTCACCCAGAGTGCTGATGAAGAAGTCACACCTTTAGAAAAACGACTGAGTCAGCTAGGCAAGACGCTGATGTGGGTTTCAGCTTTGTTCGCAGGGGCGATGGTCTTAGTCAGTTTTATTAGAGAATCCGACATGGTGCTGATGATCAAGACATCTATTGCTTTGGCGATAGCAACAATACCCGAGAGTTTGCCCATTATTGGTACTATCGCGCTAGCTCGTGGAGTTTCGCGAATGGCAAAAAAGAATGCGCTTGTTAACCGGCTTTCTTCTATTGAGACTCTTGGTGCAACTTCGTCGATAGTCACAGACAAAACGGGAACTCTCACTGAAGGCCGTATGGATGTGCAAGAAGTTTTTCTTGCTAGAGAAGAGGACCGTGAACTCCTGCTTCGTGCTATGGCGCTCAACAACAACTCCGATCTTTCTACAAAAACAGGGGATACTCTTGAACTCGGACTACTTAGGTACTTAAAAGAGAAGTCGGTTTTGCAGCAAACTGTCTGTCAGCAGTATGCGCGAGCCCGCGAAATTCCGTTTCAGTCAAAAACCAAGATGATGGCGACCTTTCACCGGCAGAACGAGAACTACTTTGTAACAGTAAAAGGGGCTCCAGAATTTTTAATTGAAAGGGCGAATCTCAACGCCGAAGGAAAAGACTTTTGGTCACGCATGAATTTGGAGATAGCTGGGCGTGGGTTACGCGTCATTGGTTTTGCTCAGAAGGAAGTGCAGGATGTGAACGACTCTGCTTTTTCGTCGCTCACTATGCTTGGGCTAGTTGGGTTAGTAGACCCTCCCCGCAAAGGGGTGAAGAGTACCATTGAACTTTGCCAGTCGGCAGGTATTCGAATTGTGATGGCAAGTGGAGATCAGCCCGCCACGGCCCACTCCATCGCGAAAGAATTGGGAATTGCTAACAGCGAAAGTATTGTGGTTACAGGAAGAGAACTATCAGAAGAACTCTCCGAAAAAAGTACAAAAGAAAAATTCGAGTCCGCAGTTGTGTTTGCTCGCGTGAGTCCAGAAAACAAGCTTCGTCTTGTCGAAGCACTTCAGCAAATGGGCGAAGTCGTTGCAATGACGGGAGATGGGGTCAATGACGCCCCCGCCTTGAAGAAAGCTGATGTGGGTATTGCCATGGGCATTAGGGGCACTCAGGTGGCTCAAGAGGTTTCTGATATCGTTCTAAAGGACGATCGATTTGAAACAATTGTCGACGCTGTCGCCGAGGGACGAAATATTTTTCACAATATCCGTCGCGCAGTCACCTACTTGCTGTCATGTAATCTCAGTGAAGTTTTGGTTGTCGGTCTGACGTCCTTGATTACAGGAAATCCACCTTTAACTGCCATGCAGATACTTTTTTTGAATCTCGTCACCGATGTATTCCCCGCAATTGCTTTGGCACTTGGTAGTCCCGCTTCAAGAGGCGATCTTGCCACGTCTCAACCTCATATGAGAGCGAGCCTACTTCAAAAAGCTCAGTGGCAGGTAATAGTTAAGTACGGCTTGATCATTAGTGGCATCTGTTTAGGTGTTTACTACTATTCGCACTACATACTTGAATACGATGATATGCGAGCTCGAACTATGGCGTTTCTGACATTGGCCTCTGCGCAATTGTTTCATATTTACACTTTTCGCACACAAAGGCGTGCCTTATGGAACAACGACATCATTAAAAGCCCCACTGCGCTGCTCTCTGTCGCATTTTGTTTTGGACTGATCGTCCTTTGTGTAAGCCTTCCAGCAACTCAAAAGGTACTTTCTCTAAGTGCAGTCTCTATGTTTGATTGGGCCATCATCGTGCTTACTCCTTTATTCGCTATATTCGCCGCCAACGCCCTACAAATTCGCGGTTCAAAATTTGGCGGATGCAAGGCCGCAGCTTCAAAATCGACCGCAGGCGTATGACATATACGTCGGAGGAAGATTTTGAAGCGAGAACGCAGCAGATGACGAAAAAACTTACGAGCCAACTAGTTAGATTACGAGCAGAATGCCAAGCGCAGCGACAGTCAAATACGAATCAATAAATTCGCGGTTCAAAATTTGGCGGATGCAAGGCCGCAGCTTCAAAATCGACCGCAGGCGTATGACATATACGTCGGAGGAAGATTTTGAAGCGAGAACGCAGCAGATGACAGATTTTCAAGCGCGAATCAGGGGCATTCGAAGGCTTCACCGGTAACAGTCGCCCCCGAATTCGAATACTCCTTAACCTGTACGAAATTTCCACCCTTACGAACAACGGTGTTCTTGAGGTCAGCCATTGCATCTTCTTCGGTAGCTTTTACCTTAAAAGACTTTCCGCTGACTTTACCAAGGCTGACACATTCCGGATCAGGTGCTTCGCGGCTAACCCGAACTTCTTCGACGTCCGGCAATACAGATCTTGAGGAGCATCCAACAACGCCCATAAGGATCGCCGCTATTGGAACGAATACCAATTTATTTGATACTAACATATTCACTCTCCTACTCCGCTGCTGGAGTTTTCGCTGCCTTAACGTCATGCTGCATTGAGCGGGCTTCGGCTTTGCAAATATCAATTTTCTCTTCAAATTCATCCTGCCTTTTCATCAAGACAGCTTTGTACTCTTTAAATCTCTTAATACGATCGAGTAAGTATTCTTCACTTACGGCTACAAGCTGGTCGTTCTCGTCCACGCCAATTTTAAACTCTGTTTCTTTGTCAGTGACTCTTTCAAGAGGCTCCATCCATCTAAGCTTGCCATCGCCACCATTGGTTTTATCAGAAAGTTTTACCCGGCAATCTTTTAATACTCCATAGAGGCCTTTAGAGCCGAACTTGCGGTTGCCGTAGACATGATCGTCGAGTGCATAAACTTCGTACTGTAGTTTTCGAAGCTCTTCAGAAATTAACTGCTTTCGCTGAACAATCATTTTACCGTCTTTTGTTCCGACGTTTTCTCCAGAAACCTCTTGGGACCGCTCCATTTCGGTGTCGATCTCTTCTGCTTTGTGTGGATTCGAAGAACAACCAAACAAAGCACTTGAAATGGCAACGAGTAATAGACGTTTCATTTGACCTCCTGTTAGGCATCTCCTTACGAAGAGATACTTGCGTTTAACTTTTCAAAACGATATCCAAGTACAAGGTGGTTGTCAGCTAAGCAAATTTACCATAGTGATGCGTTTTTAACACATTGCTTGACGAATAATATCTTCACTAAACCGCAGATTGCCCAGTAGGTTCTTTGATTTTTTCTGACCGCCATAATGTGAATTGGCAATCAGCCTAACTAGCTAAAGCTGTAGCAATGAGGCTACAATTCTTTAAATGTAGAGGCCGAGAGCTTGGGCCATCCCCACCCATCGATGATCATCCGGTACGAGTCTTGCGCCTGTCATAAAAACATCTATTGAGTCTCTACGCACGCGACCATCTTTATAAACAACTGCTCTGTTCCAGTCGCCTTCGGCTACCATCCTTGCCATTTCGACTCCCATTGCGATCGTTAAGAACCTATCTGTAGTTGTTGGTGGACGGCTGCGCTGAAGGTGACCTAAAACCACATGCCGACTCTCCCACGCAGTTTCTCTTTCTATTCTCCTTGCAAGTAGCTCAGCAATTCCTCCATACCTTTCAGACTGCGGAGAGCCTTCTACTTCGAAAGCGACTTCGGGTTTTGAGTTTTTCTCTGAGGCTCCTTCGGCAACTACTATGATGAGGCCTTTTCGGCCTTTGGCTTTTTTATCGTTTAAAAATTTGCAAAGGGCTTGAAAATCAAATGGGCGCTCTGGGAGTAAAATCACTTCTGACTGGGAGGCTATGCCGCCACCAAGTGCAATCCATCCTGCGGTTCGTCCCATAACTTCAACAATCATTATTCGGCTGTGAGCATCCGCCGTCGCTCGCAAAGCGTCTGCTGACTCGGCAACCACTGTGCATGCCGTATCGTAGCCAAACGAAATGTCGGTGCCGGGGATATCATTGTCGATTGTTTTGGGAGCACCGATGATCGGTATTTGCTCGCGAAAAGCTTTTAAGCCAGCGAATGTTCCGTCTCCACCTGCGACAAGTAAACCGTTAAGATCTAGCTCTTTATATTTATCTAGGAATTCTTTTTCTCTGTCTTGAGTGCCTGTGCGATTGCTTGAACCCAGCAGAGTGCCAGCCTTCGCATGAAGGCCTTCGAGATTTCCCTCATTGAGTTCAATAATACGAGAGTTAAATATACCCTCAAATCCGTTGAGGATTCCGTAGACCTGATGCCCTTGTCTTAAAAGGGTCTTTCCGGCCGCTTCTATGATTCCGTTTAGTCCAGGGGCATCTCCGCCACCAGTCAATATAGCTATTTTCATTGCACTCACTTTTTTGAAATCCTTCCGGTGATAGTTTCGATTGGCTCAGTTATGCATCTGATTTACAATGAAGTCAGGTCTTCTTAGGCCGCGAGAGGAGGTGGTGGGATGAATCAATTCTGTAGTAATCTCACGGCTGAAGGAGTGAGCAATCACTAGCCTTTGGCCGTGAAAAGAGACGGCAGTCTATCTGTGAAAGATCGGATTTGCCTAATCAAAAGGGATCGGAAGTTCCGATCCCTTTCTTTTTTTACTTTAGAAATTATTGGTTAACCGCTTGGTAAGTATGAGAAAGAATCTTTCTCATGTTCTCGGCTGAAGTGTTCCAAGTTTGAGCCGCTTTTGAAAGAAGCTCTTCTTGACTAGCCTGATCACCTTCAGTGAATGCAGAATTAACTTCATTAAGATCTACACCATAAAGTCTTTGAGTGAAATCTGCGACATCAGCATCAGTTCGCGATCGACTCTTTCCGATTTTATTCCAATCGTTCATCACACGCGCAACTCGCATTCCAGTTTCATCAGCCAACTGGTATCGCTTTGCATAGTCTTTTCCAGCAACTTCAATCATGTCTTCTTCGCGGTTGCCTTCGATCGCCAACACGTCTCTTGAGACTTCACCTGCACCTTCATTGATAGCGCGCTCCGAATAGTAATCATAGAACACACCGTTGAAACCCCAGTATCCAAAAGCATCTACGTAAAAACCAAGGTCGGTGTCGAAAACAATTGCCCACTCGGGCGATCTAAACATACTGTAACTGGGATCATCCCACCACTGAGCCTTTGCGCTAGTAAACCAGTCAACGTAAGTGCAGCCTGGTTTGAGATTGCCACAAGAGCTGCCGTATACAGTGTACCAAGTGTGCGTGAAATAAGCTGTGCTTCCGGAGCCGCCACATCCAGCAAGTCCCCAAAGCCCAATGGCCGCCAACAAAAGTTTAACTTTCTTCATTATTCCCCCTATTTAGTTTTTGTTCCCTCGCCCAAAAGCTAACTACTAAATATTTAACTTGCTGTCACCAGCAAAGTGTCTAACTAAATGCTTTTTCGAATAAAACTTTTTACTGCAAGTTATTTTTTGGCAAGGCAACTTTGTCGCTGACGCCTACAAATTTTTGCGAAAGTCGAACTTTAGTTAGGAGAAAAAACTTACTTCGAATCTAGAGGCTTTACATGGACCTGGCATACGGACGGTAATTGCAATCGAAATAAATTCTCGTTTGTCACTAGAACATATCCATTTGACGCTGCGGGCGTCTACGTAGCAAGAAGTCGGTTTAAACGAAAACGCAGAGGGAGATCCCACTCCCTCTGCTATCTGCGAAGCTATTAAATCTGCGAAAACTTACTTACTGTTTTTGAGCCTGAGCATAAACAGAGCCCAAAATTCTTCTCATGTTTTCTGAAGAAGTATTCCAGCTCTCCGCTGCAGCCTGAAGCATGTTATCAAGAGATGCTTGCTCCCCAGTCTGAATTGCATCCATAAACGCATTTACATCAACGCCGTAAAGCCTCTTTGTGAAGTCTGCAACGTCTTCGGCTGTTCGAGAACGACTCTTCGCTAGTTTATTCCAGTCGTTCATTGTGCGTGCCACCTTAACACCGGTCTCAGCATCTAAAGCATACTTCGCTGCAAATGCCTCGCCCGCTTTCTCGATCACGTCTGACTCACGAACGCCCTCATCTGCAAGAATGTCTCGGCCAGATTGGTTACCTTCGTTGATAGCTCGGCCAGTGTAGTAATCATAGAAAACACCGTTCACGCCATAAAAGCCCCATGCATCGACATAGTAACCATAGTCGGTGTCATAGACAGTGTCGAAGATAGGCTCCTCAAATGGGCTGTAGAATGGATCTAATTCCCACATTGCCTTTAGGTCGCTGTAGTTATCTACATAAGTGCATTCGGCTTGTAGCTGGGTGCAAGGACTTCCGTATACGTCATACCAAAGAGCCTCGTAATATATTGGGCCGCCACCGCCGGCTCCACCACTCACTACAACTGTACCGCCGCCGCCGTTACAAGCAGCCAATCCCAATAGCGCAAGCGCTTTCACTAAAACTGATTTTCTCATTGTTCCCCCTTTTTTGTTTTTCGATCTCCGCATCCACACAGAGCAACGAACATGCCAAACAAAGTGACACCACTACCAAGTGAGTGCCGCTTCGAAAAATCTGTCTCCGCAGAAATACATAAGAGTGTATTGCCTTCTACGCTCACGATTCTGTGCATCAAGCTCTGTGCACCCTTGTGGCAAAAGGTATCTAAACTTTGCAGGTCGGGTGAAAGCATAGCCCTCTTCTGTCTTTTTGACCGCTAACAACTCACTGTTTGGTGTCACTCCGAAACCACCTGGAATGTAAACAGCCGCCTGAGCATTCTTAAGATCAGGATCACGCAAAGTGACCGGATAAAAGAAGCTGTCAAAAAGGTAACCCGCTAAAAAACTAAATCTTTTAAGACTCGTTCGAGCTGATTTGCCTGCAAGCAAGTCATAAAAATAGAGATCATACTGACTCTGCGCCACTACATATTGGGACGTGTTTGAAGTGTAAACACCTGCCAACCTTCGAAGTGCATCATACTTGTCGAATGCATCGATTCGAAAACTGCTTCCCGAATGGTGTACGGGGTCCAACAAACTCACTCTCAAAGAACTTAAAGCCGCCGGACCGCCAAAGGCAATTGAGCGATTTTGCGCCCCACCATCATCATTGAGGTCTAACGTCATTTGCGGCTGCAAGTTTACAAAGGAATGATACGGCTTAACTGTTAATCTCTCCATTGCATCAATTTGACCTTCAGAAATCTCCGCGATGTAAAAATCGGCATCAAAGCCGCCACCGGCTGCCATAACCACTCTCACAACACCATCAGAAGCTCGGTCGCTCGGCAGAGCTTGAATGAATGTAAAGTCATCAGGCGCATCTACGCTTCTCAATCCTTTGGGCGACAAATAATATAATCGCAGTTGCCGAGGGTCTTGAGGCGTCAGATTCCACGGATCAAATCCCGGTTTTTCTACATCGGGTACAACTCCAATTCCCACCCAAGTCGGTAACAGCAAGCCATCCTTTTTCATCCACTGAAAATCTATCGACAATGTGGCTTTTTCGTTAACATGTTGAAGCTTTGTTACACCGACTGACCATTCAAGTGGCTGAAGATCAGAACCCAACAAAATAAACTCCGTAGTTCCTCGAATATGGTCGTTGGTTTTGCGATTCCTGAAAACAGCGACATAGTTGATCGAATCCTTAAAGGGACCCTTCACTAACATATTTAAGTCCGCGACGGGATTCGAAATTTGCCCGGCCTCTTGTACTTGGTAAACGAGCCGAGGACTTTCTTGCCTTCTGACAATCAGAAAGTCGGTTGCGCTGGGGTTCTGCTCAGATTTCTTTACAAAGAAAAATTCTCCGGTGGAGCCTTTATCCATAGAGACAACAGACCTAGGCGTTAAATCAAGAGAGAAGTCCTCTTGATTTGGGCCGACGATAGGAATGTTTACGATCCCGGCCGCACCCTTTACTCGATCAACTGGGACAACAAGATTCACTGGCATATAAAGGGTTTCATCAATGTTCTCTGCGAATACTCTCACTTCCACTTCAAATTCGCCTGTTACTCTCTCAGATTTCGGCCGGATTTCTATCGACTTTTCGATCGTTTCAAGCGAATCCCATTGAGAAATCAGTACGGACTCGCGCGGCGAAATCACTTCGAACTCGTCGCCGTACCTTTGAGGAATTTGAATTTGCAAAGTGATATCTTTGGCACTCGCCCATAGATTTTTTAGCTCAATCGACGTTTTAATATTTTGGCGAGCTACAAAACCGGTAAGCTTTGGAGTTTTATTTGCCCTTACAATAATCGGTCGCGGCTTAGCACGAAGGCTTGCAGTTATGTCTATATTTCCAAACACGACACTTCTGTTTTGATCGTCTCTCTGTGACCATCGAAACGGTTTTGTTGGCCGAACACCTGCATATAGACGAGCAACTGATTCATATGGTGAAAACCCCTTACCTAAAAGCACCGCCAGCGCAGAGGCCACTGCGGGAGCTGCCATTGACGTACCTGACTTAAACTCCCAACCTGGTTGATCGGTATAGATTCGGTTTCTTAAGCTCATAGGCCACGTAGATAATATACTTTGTCCCGGTGCTGCTACCTCTACGCCAGATCCGAAATTAGAAAAGTGAGTGAGTCCGCCATCTACCCCATGTGCGGCCACGCAAATAACTCCACTATAGGAACAAGGAAGAATTAATCCATCCGTCGAATCGTTGCCCGCCGCAGCTACTATTAAAGGAGGTCTCTTCTGTTTGTGTGCTAGATCAATCAATTTTCTCATCAAGGGAGAATCCGCACCTGGCGGCCAACCTAGAGACATATTTATGATGTCTGCTTTCTCTATGAGGGCGTAAAGCATACCTCGAGCAAAGACGTCAGGATCAACCTCTGCCGGCGGAAGCTCTGACTCATTGGGGCTAGGTAAATCCTCGCCGTCAGAGAGTGTATCTCGGGCAGCATCATCACTGTTCATTAGACTGAGTGCTTCTTTTGGGGAAGACTTCAAAACCCTCACCGGAATCAACTTCGCGTTGAGTGCAATCCCTCGAATACCAACCTCATTTTTTCTTGCTGCAATCGTACCCATAACATGGGAACCGTGTCCCTGGTCATCAATTACAAAAGGGGACCCTTTGACTCCTTTACGAAAGTTCTTTTCACTTTCGACATTCCAACCGCTGCAATCGAGTGGGTAGCCGTTCTGATCTGAGTCCATTGCTGAAAATTTTTCGTCACAGCGCGATCTTTCCGCCGACGTCGAGGCGTCGGCTAAACACGCATGGTATTCGTTCACAAGTGCACACTCAGATTCCTTTCTTACAAATGCTCCCTCAAGATCAGGATGTCGTAGGTCTACGCCCGTATCAAGAACTGCAATTCTAACCTCACGCAACTGAGATTCGTCGAGATCCCGTGGAAGATTGACGTCTTCACCTTCAATGCCTTGAACAACTTCGCTCGTGAGATAATTAACTTCGACCAGCTGCTTTATACCGGAGTTATTTATGCCCCAAAGTTCCCGGCTCAGAGGATCACCAAGAGATTGGCCTTTCAGCCCCTGATCCAGCTCAAGTCCGCTGGCACCGCAAGCCTTAAAACATTTTAAAAACTCTTGTTTCGATTTTAGGCTTTTAAAATTATAAGATTGGGACTTGCCCAGGCTTTCGGAACCCAAACCCTGAATCAATGATTGTTCGATGTCTGTAAAGACGTCGTTCTTTGATGAAAAATGTGGGCATTTGGTTTCTAGTCGTAAAATCTGTTCTTGAACTTCATTTCTAGATTCACTAATGCTCTTTGTAACTACAAAAACACGATGTTTAGCACTCGCGACAGCTAATTCGAGACTAGCCCCACAGAAAAGAAACGACGCAAACAGGTTTGCTTGCAGAAAATATTTAAAGTGTCGTTGAAAAGTCTTCAAGATACTCCCCCAAGGTTCACTTGACCCATAATGCAAATTCTCGCTTAGAAGCCCTCAACAAAATACCTCGCCCGCAGTTCGTAGTCCGATACACCCTTTGATAGAAATTCATTAAAAATGCCAGAACCTATTTCTGGTCGGTATCTACCAATGGTGTTCGATACGGTCATTTCGTCGCCTCGTTCGTCTTGTGTGCGAAAGCCATTCACACGAGCGATAAAGAAAAAGTTATCTTCGCCAATAAGCCCAAGTAGACTTTCGAACCCCACGTATCGCTCTAGCTTTTCAAAAAGCCTGGTCATCCACTTGGCTTTCTCTGCAGGGCTTAGCGAGTATCGTTTTTTACGGAAATCAAGTAGTGACTTCATCCAGGGTTGCACACAAGGGTAGGTTTGCTCTTCTCCAAAGTACTTAAGCACCATCGTGTTTTCGAGAGACCTATAGAAGAACTGACAGTTTTGTTCATGTTGTTCTCTTCCGGCCAAGTCGATCAAAGACTCAACAAGTGTTCTTTCGGAAGTTTCAAAGCCCAACTTCTTAAATAAACCTTCGTACCCCTGAGGGTAGATAATCAATGTCGAGCGAATTTCGTAAAACTGAAGCTTTGGTGTATCGCCAAATTCATCGCGATTCACAATGGGGTTGCCCCGCGTAAATCGGCCCAATCGTTTTTCAATTCGCTCAAGTATTTTAAACAAACCATCTCTGGAAATAGACCATCCTCCAAAAAAGTGGTCCACTACGGTTACCTGCTTCGAGTCTCGGGCTTTCGTGAGTTCAAGCTCAGTAGTGATCGACTTCCACTCCCCGCTTCCTAAAAAACTATTCGCAGGGTTGCCGTCTCCTCCCGCTCCTGAAGGGCCAAGCCCATTAGAGAATCCATCAAGTACGTCAGCAATTCCTGAGTAAAAATTATTACCCCTTCGATTCACAATTCGGTAAGACATGAGCTGACGTTTGTAATCCTCTGGATTTGCTCCATCGGGCCACGAACTTTCTTTTCGCGGAGTCAGCTCTACTTGGTGATCCTCTTCTAACCGATCCCACTTACGAAAGAAAAAAGAAGTCCTCTTGATCTTGGCATCTATTTCGTGATCCAGTAAAAGAGGCGCGTAGTTCACTTCTACTAGTTTACGACTGCCATCCTTTAAAACTTTCCTTAGACTCTGGGCAGCCCGCAACGCTGAAACAGGATCCTTCTCGTCCCATGTGATGTCGTAGAGTTTGGTAGATATGTCGCCAGTTTGATGAGTTTGAGAATACCTAAACATGCTCATCCAATAACTAAAGCTAACGGCAAAGCTCTGAGTGCTAGTTTTCATTTTCTGAGAATAGAGCTGAAAACCGTCAGACACCTTTTGGAGCATAAGCCTGTCGGTAATAAGAAAATTCTTTGCCACCGACACATTCAGCGAGCTATTTACACCAACTGGCCCACCCAGAAGCTTCACGATCGGGATAGAAACCTGGGCCGCGCCACCAAACACTAAGCTGTCAATTACCAAAAACATTTCACCTTCATTGATGTCTTTTGAAAACTCGTTAAGTGACTCAACGAGTTCGTCGTTGTTCGCGTCAGGCACGGCTGGCGAACTCTCTGAAGAATTCGCTGCATTTGAGATTGATCCCTCGTTCATCTGAGGTTTCAGTCTCACGATATCTGGGTCCGAAGAGGCATGCTCCTCCGCTTCAATAAGTTTTTTTGCTTTGCCTCCCATAAAAGCCGGAACCCAAAGGTTCTTCCAAGGGTATTCATCGGCTGCCTTCATATTTGGTAGAGGCCGAATATGAATGTAACTTCGCACAACAGAGACATGCGCCGAAAGCCCCGGGAAGACATTATCTATACCGTCAATTCCGACAAAGTAGCCTGCGCTCATTGCTACGGATATGGCATCAACCAACTGAATCTTAGAGTCGACCCCATAATAGGTGCCCGATACAACGTTTCGTGACGCCGTGAAGTTTGGAGCAAAAGTGGGCCCGTGCCACACTCCCACTTGCCTCTCGTAGGGAACATTTGGCCCATGCGTGTTAATATGTGCGATGACATCATTGAGAATCTCGTCTTGGCGTTTTTGGGCGATATCAGAAATGCTGCCATTCGGGAGGTTTTCGTTTACCAGCTTCCAAAGCCGATTTAGTCCAACGCCGATTCCTTCTATTTTTAAAAAGCGAAAAATATCACTCACCTTGATTGGCGAGTCAGGATCTTCTGTTCGAAACCTTACGGCGTATCCTTCAAAATATTCTTGCGTTAACTTACCGTCGACAACGCTACCCATATTGAGTCGACGATTGTGACCAATCTTCGCGTACTCTTTTTTAATATCAAACAATTCAAGCATTTGTTCGCGTCTTGCGATTAGTTTTTCCGCGACCAACTGACTCACTTCCTTAGGATAGTCTCCCGCAGCTGCTATTTCCTCAAAGTCAGAACGACTGAGGTTTGCAATTTTTCTTGCCGCCCAAAGAGCGTCATAGAAGGTGGATTCTTCGAAGCGATCTCCATACTCGTAATCAATAAGGATAGACTGGTTAAATATCTTGCCGAATTCCCAAGGAAAGTAATTGATGTGCTCGCCCACCGCCGTCATATGAAATGGAATAATGATGGCCCGAAGAGCCCGACGGCCGCGAATTGCCTCACGGCTGAAAACGCCCCACTGAAACTGCGGTAAAACAACTCTAGCTGGCGCCACCAAAACACTGATCACCTTGAGACTCAAATCTCCTTCATGAGATCTATAAAGCTTGTCACGCGTCATGGGCTTTCCGGAAAGCCGTATCTCTTTAGCCCTTGCCTCTAGTTTCTCGCACACTTCAGCAACACGACCTTGTAGACTCGTGCCTTCCGAAGTTAAAACATTTGTAGTCTGTTGCTCTTTAGCTAACCAGCGAAGGCGGCTGGTAAGGGTTCTTGACGACAAATCATCTAAGAAACCACAGGCTTGCGGAAGCGTTTTAAATATGACCGTCATGTTCCTACGTCTAACGAGCGGGGGAACGTTGTAACCAATCTTTTTTAAAAGCGCGCCTCTCATGAGAGCTTCATGGGCTTTTGTACTAAAAAATACGTTTCTATTAAGTCGTTCACCATTTTCGTTAGTCCAGACTGCATTCATTCTGTAAGACTCTCTTACTGAAGAAAGCTCTGAGCTAAACTCAACTGTAGAGTCTTCCGCCGGAAGTGGGTCTTCGGTAAATCCTGTGAGGTCGTTTCCCCAAACATCGCTAGCTGCGGGATCATAAACACTCAGATCTATGCCTCTTCTGAGATCCTCAATCGCTTGATCAACGTCGATCAATCGTCCGTCTCTTAGAAGGTCTGTCGCTGGCGCTTGGTTCTCTAAAACTGATCTCGTATTTAGAGACGGCACGGGGAAGCTTGCTCCCGCCCATGTCTTTGTTGGCAGCGGATAAATTGCCAAACCAAGGATCAAAAGCCTTAGAGCAAAAAGGCTTTGTCTATTTTTTTTGAAAACTAAAGTATAAGATAAGAATTGGCCCGCTAGTGTTAAATACACTACTCCCCCTTTTCCCCGCATTACTCACTAGCAGAAAGAGGAGGCATGGTCGCGTGTCTGAATAGCTCCTGTATTTTTTATACGGATTTTTTTTTGACAGGCCTGGAGCCCGTTGCAATTGGGCTTGCGCCGAGGTATGGTGGAAATCGCAGCTGACATTACAAAATCACAGCCATTCTTAGCTATGAATAGATCTTGTACTGATTCCCTGATGAATGAACCGCAGTAAATGTTTAACTAAGATTTCGCGATATTCAGAATCCTGCATATCGATGCCAAAAAAACTCCTTCTGATATACTCACCCTTCGAATAATTCGACAAGATCCCATAGATCGCTTCGGCGGCAACGTAAGAGTCGATGTGGGCGTGCACGAAGCCTTTTCGTTTGGCAGCTTCGATAAAAGACTTCATCGCCAAAAAAACCGGCAAGATATAATCAGACAACACTTGCTCGGCTATAAGACTTGGCCGTTCTGTTTCAAAAAATAAAATGCGGTGATAGTCTCTATCTTTTACGAGGCTATCAAAGTAATTCAAAATATAGTTTCGAAACTGTTGTTTAAACTCTTCATAAGTCGCAGGTTCTTTAAGTATTGCCTGCACAATCTCAAGGCGCTTCTGAGCGGTGGTTGAAATACAGTGTGCATAAAGCTTCTCTTTGGTCCTAAAGTGGTACTGAATAACGCTCAAACTAACGGATGCTTGTTCTGCAATTTCTCTAAGAGTTGTCTGCGAAAGGCCTTTGCGCGCGAAAATAGACAACGCCGATTCAACGATTTTGTCTGAAATATTTTTTTCCGTTTTATGAACTGTCGTTGGCTGCATCGATGCATCCAACGGAGATAGTAAATTGTCCAAAGCCTCGTGCCCCTTCCTAGGTACTCACGGTTGATATGAGCTAGTCGACCTTACCACAAGTGACGCTGCCTTTCAAACAAATGCGCCATTACCGATACAAATTTACTTCTCTTTTGAACTTCTCTCCTCGGTGTTCGAAATCTCGAAACATGTCGTAACTAGCACATGCAGGTGAGAGCAAGATGGTGTCTGCGGGCTCTGATGCCATAATTGCTATCGCTATAGCGTCCTCCATGTCATTGGCTTGCACGGGGCTTAATTCCTCCAATAGTTTCTGATATCTGTCTTTAGTTTCTCCTATCAATACTATCATTTTGCACTTGATAGAAAGTTTGCGCTTTAGATACAAAATGGAACCACCCTTTTCTCTCCCGCCGAGAATCAAAATTCCCCGATGATCAGCGACGGAATCTATGCTGACTTCTAAACTCGCAGGGGTCGTGGCTTTGGAGTCATTGACAAATTGGCGATCCTCTATTTTTGCAACCAACTCCATTCTGTGCGGAGCACCCACGAAAGACGCTAAGGCAACCTCATCTAGTAAAATATCTGGTACCAAGCTTTTCGCTGTGAGAATCGCCACCATGAGATTTTCTAGGTTGTGCTTGCCAATTAACGTAAAGCTTGTGTGACGCAGATTAAAATCGCTCAACTCTCCTTGCCCCATCAGACAATCTCCACGGAGAAACAATCCCGTCATGTTTGACTTCAGCTTGCCCTTGCCAGAGAACCAGAAGACGTGATTGCGACGACGTAAAAGAAGTTTTTTGTTTTTTAAATACCAACCAACTAAATGAACGTCATCGGCGTTGAGAACAACTGAACCACCGGGCACAAGTAAATCCAAGATCAACCGTACCTTGGAATTGAGATAACTCCTCATACTTCCATATCTGTCCAAATGGTTTGCCGAGATATTGGTGATGGCGGCGACATTCACTTTACGACTTTTTGTAATATCAATCTGAAAGCTCGAAAGTTCAGCAACAACAATTTCGTTTGCCTCTGAGACTGCTTGGATTAAGGGAGTTCCGATGTTTCCGCCGATAAAGACCCGACGGTTGGCACTTTTTAACAGATGGCCGGTGATCATTGTTGTCGTTGTTTTTCCGTTGGTACCCGTTATTGCAATGATCGGCTTATCGATATTTCTTAGGGCGAATTCCGTTTCCGAGGTTAAAAGCATCTTGTGTTTTCGAGCTTGCTTAATTACAGGATGATTTGGAGGAACTCCCGGGCTTACACAGACTTGCTCAAAAGGAGGTCTTTTACCACGTTGCCATTCTGCAAGATCTTTTTGGTTGAATATCTTTACCCGCTGCGACTTCTCGGGGGGCTTTATTTGCTCTCGCTTATTGTCAGTCCAATTGTCATCATATAGATAAACCGCCGCGCTCTTAGCAAGAAACTGCATGACAGCGATACCTGATTTACCCGCTCCAAGGACTAACGTTGCTAATGGGGCCATCTTGACCCGCCTCCGATGAAAAATGAAAAAGATACACGCGTTTTCTCTTTAGGTTAACCGAGAATTCAGTTTTGGGGAACCGACTTAGATCTTCAAGTCACTTTAAGTCGGCCCCGTACGTTCCTGGCCGTCAAAGACGACCTACCTCAGGCCCCTTAGTAAATTTTTCAAACTGAATTACCCTCTGGCCCAAAGATTGAACCTTGCTTTATCTGTGAAAGCTAGCGGAGTCGAATCGACACCGCTAAATGAGGGGGTTACGTTGGTCCGACACACCGACAGAATTTTAAAGACTTTGGCTTTAGAAACTTTGTCACAAGGGGAATTCGCGAAGAATGGAGAGGCCCAACACCGTCAAATTGCACGCCTTCACTCGCTTATCTTTGCTTCCACGTTTGTTGCCATCTTAGCTGCGACGACTCTTTTTAATGGTGTGGCTCATTCTCAATCTTCGATCAAAGACGATTCACCGAACAAATCTTCGCAAAGTGATTCACAAGCAAAAGGCATTTCTGAGCAAAATGCGATGGGCCGAAGCGAATCTGGGGCCAGCTCAATTTCAGTAAAAAAGGCAGCTTCAGAGGTGGACACCAAAGTTTTTTCGGCTCTTTTGAGCTACACGTTTGAAAGCAACCTGGCTAGCACAAGTGACTCCAAGCGCTCGCAAGCATCGGTTTTTCGCGGACTTTTTAGTGCTAACTTTCAAGAGGCCGGGACGTTGATAGCACTGACTTCAATTCAAAGAATGCATGTGAAACCCGAAGACACAATCATAGGCAACACAGCCCTGTTTTATCAAGTCGATCTCATGTCCGTTCGAAGCGACCTAGATTTCTTCGTGGGCGCTTTAGCGGTTGCTCCTACCAACGAAGTTTCTCGCGAAAAGGATTCCTATCAAGGGGCGGCTGGTGTGGCGCCGGGTATTCGGCACAGTCAGAACTTTTTAGGAGTGAAATCCTCTGTTTCGTTAAGCTACAACTATTTACGCTACTTTCATGGATACACTCTTAATTCTGAAGCTGTCCCTAATATCCAGTATTCGCATGGGCCCGAACTGTTATTTGCGGGGGCGTACAAAGAGTCGGTTTCGTTTTTGTTCAATGCGCAACTTCTTAACGGAACCACTTACAGAGGGTTGACGAAACAGAGCTACCAACTGTTGAGTCTTATCCAGTACCACCTTGGTGAAAAATCGCGACTTATTTTTCGTTACGAGAATGGTGGAAATCTACTTAGAAGAAATGGCAGGGACTCAAATTTTTCTTTTTTCGACCAACAAGACACACTCTTCGGCTTAGGGTTAGGGCTACAGATATGACATCTAAGAAACAAGGATTTTGATAATAGGGATTCAAATTAATAGTACGGGTTAATTTAAGAGGGGGCATATGAAAACAAAGGGGCAAAAAAAATCTAACATAGGCTTAAAGAGAATGCTTTTGGCATTTGGCGCTTTCGCATTATTAGCGGCCGGATGTACGCAGGATCCGGAGTACAAAGTTGAGCCGAAGCACGATGTAATTGCCAAAGCTTCTATTGATACAGAGTCGATTTTCATGTATCTGCCATCATCTTTAGAGACCGACCTGGGCGTCAGCGCTGCCAGGCCTCACTGGATGGGTGACGACCGCCTAGCAAAGTTTCGCTTTACAGAGAGCGCACTAGAAATCGTAGAAATCTCTATTGATGCACGCAAGAACGAAAACCCTGCGAATCTAAAGGTGCTAATTTCCATACCTGTGGAGCACCTTGCTTACCGCTGTAAGACAGATGCTTACGGAGAATGCACTCAGCAAGAAGAAGAAGATGAAAGCCTTGCATGGAATCAGCGCAGCAGCTTTAAGATGAAGCTTTCAGAGATGAAGATTATGGATGTTAACTTCCTGCCTATCAAATTTGAATCTCATCTTATCGGCTGTTACAAAGAAACTGGAGCGGAAATCGTTAGCTACGCGTTTGAAAATGGCGCATTCAATATCATCACAGAAAACTCTTTTGCGGCGGGTGTTGAATGTGCTGATGACATAAAAGATGTGAAGGATCTTAACTTCAAGATGCGATTCCAGCACTCTTTGGCACGCCTTAAAGACATCGAGAGCCCTAAATATACAAAGGTTCAATATCCTCGAACTGATGAATCTACGTTTGGATTCTTTTCAACAGAGCAGGTTCGGCTCGATGTTGACAATCGAGACTCCATAGAAAGTGAGATGGTGCTCATAAACAGATGGAATCCTCATCGAGATGAGGTTCTTTATTACCTTAGTGATGAGTTCGAGAAGCCAGAAAATGCCGTCGTCAAAGCAGCAACGCTCGAGGGAATACAAATTCTAAACGAAGGCCTAGCAGAGGCAGGAGTTAAGTTTCGCATTAAAACTGCGCCTGCCAAAGGACGCAGCCCTGGTGATATTCGTCACAGCTCTATTGTCCTTATGGAAGATCCCCATTCGGCAGGGCCGATTGGGTATGGGCCCTCAGCCGCGAACCGTTATACAGGCGAAATACTGAGTGCCAGAACTATCATGTATTTGGGAACGATCAAAAGAGGACTCATAAATACTTACGAAGAGATCGTAGCAACTATGAATGCGCCAGAGACAACCCCGACAGGTGCTAACTTGACAACTCCAAAGGCCTTTTCGCTTTTGTTAGAACCCTTTCGCCCGCAAAGTCCCGCACCGCCAGCTGGTGGCGGGGGGCAAACCAAGCCCCCCGTTGGCAAGCCAACTGATTCCGGCGCAGCAGGGCACGTCCATTCCGTTGCCCACGGCGAACATGCAACGCCCGAGCAAAGATTTGTCTCACAATTATCGCAGTTGGCAGTGCAGCGAGGCCACAGCCATAATCACTCAAACACAGGATCCATAGATGACTTGATTCATGGCCGCACGCTTGCTGATCTTATTCGCGAAGTGAGTGATCCGACTCTTCGCAGAGTGGATGACTCGAATGAACTTTTAAACATTAGGAAGGAAGCAAAGCACTGCGGATACCCTAGCGATATGGCAGAGACGAGCCGTGTTTTTAGAAGCGCTCTACCTCAACTATTCGAAAGTGGGCAAAAACCAAAGGCTTGGAATGAACTTGGAGAAGAAGAAAAAACGGCAATTCTCAATAAGCTCATTCCCGTCGTATGGATACCGGTACTCGTGCATGAAATAGGTCATAACCTGGGGCTGAGACACAACTTCGGTGGGTCTGAAGACAAGGCCAATTTTTACACACAAGAGGAACTCACTCAAAGAGGCTTTTCTGGAAACTTTGAGTACTCCTCAGTTATGGATTACAGCTACCGACAACTGAATGAGCTTAGACTTTTAGGTAAATATGACGTCGCGGCACTTCGCTTTGGTTACAACCGCCAATTAGAAGACATTAACGGTAAGATCATTCAACTTCCGCAGGACGCAAGCTACCAAGAACGTCTAGTGAATGTTGAAGTTCCGACTCAAACAGCCATCAAAGATGTCTCTGGGGTTGAATTTGGGATTGAAGAGCTGAAAAGTTTTCGCTACTGCACAGACGAACATGTTGACGTGAATCCGGGATGTAACCGCTTTGATGAGGGCAGCAGCTACTCCGAAATTGCGGAACACATGGTCAAGGCCTACGACGAGCTCTACCGTAAAAGAAATTTTCGCCGAGGCCTAAGAAGCTTCTCGTTGATTGAAGATAAGGCACACTATAGCAGAGTGCGTTCTTACTTTCTGGGCCTTAGACGAATGATCGAGCTTTATGAGAGACTCTCGAAGATTTCTCAAATAACTCCGACGCATTGGCAGACCATACCTTTCTTTATCGACATTAAGAGTGCGGCAGTCACGGCAGGAAAGTTCTTTATTAAAGTAGTCAGCACACCGGATGTTCATTGCTTAGCTACAACGACAGCAGACCCAACACAGCTGCTTGTAGCGCCGCTCCTTAAAGTTGACGATAGGCATATCAACTGTGAGGCCTTAAGGTCGAACCCAAATCTCAACTATATTGGTCAAGTTGGTAGGCTTTTTCACTCTAAAAAGTCTCCTGACAGTACCAACCCGTACGTCGATCAAATTGATGTTAGAGGAGTTTGGCTAGATAAGATTGCGGCTCTCGATAGTTTGTTTCAACGACGCTTGGGCATATCGACCTTTGATCGAAACCGCGAAAACGTTTTGAATATACCGGAGCTTATACCTTCCGTGATTGAACTCATCGTGTCTCTCGTTCTCGATGACTTTCATCAGGTATTGAACGTCGAAGGCACGGCGGGTTTGAGCCTGGTCGCTTTAAGTTATGGCCTCGAAGGCGATGTCGACGGTTCGCATAGAATCGAGACACTCACTTCAGGTATTGTAAAAGCCACAAAGTTAAGAGTCGACAATCAAACGTTCACAAGCGTGGCTTTGGATCGCTTTGGAATGTACCTGTCTGAAGAGCCTACATCCGACCCAGTCGGCGATGAGTTACTAAACGCGATGACTATTTATGGGCAACTGCCCAGCGGCGAAGCCCTAGAAAGTGCCGGCGGTCAATTTAGAAGTATCAAAACGAGCACGACGACTTATTACTACAAAGATGATAGCACTCTGACCGACGTCATCGCGAAAGCCTATGTTTTTAACAGGCTCCTTGAGTCGTTTGATTTAGAAAAGCTAAACGCGATACTCCAAGCCGTGCAACAAGGGGCGAGTGCACCAGAAAGCGCCAGCCCGCAAGAAAAGCTGGCTTACGGTTTCAAAGCAGAGTTTTTAGAGAAACACTTGGATGGCCGAATGGGTGAACCCGGTGGGTTCAGGAGTTCGAAGTACTACGAAAGAGTGCTCTCAGAGCTACCAAGAAAATAGTTGTAGTAGGGATCACAGTTGGTCGGCCCACAAAGGGTCGTACCTGGGATCCTCGTGTAAACGGTACTAAAAAGTTTGATTGTGGTTCTAACCCCCTCCCAATTTCGTTCGCCCGGGAGGGGCATTTCTTATTGACTGATTCTCTCTCGAATTGTTTTACCAAACCTATCGCCATCATCTATTCTGTCTGAGAATTGCGCCAAGAGGTCATTCGCTGATTTTAGCCGATCTACGAGACTTTCAAGAACAGACATGGCCCACTCGGGAAGCTCTGCAAGGAGCTTTTCATAAGCATCTGATGAAATCTTAATGGCGTAACCATTATCGGTGGCCCTAGCCGATGCCGATCGCGGGCTTTGGGTTATCAGCGCGAATTCTCCAAGAGGTTGCCCTGCTCTCACGACTCCCAATCTTTTTTCTTGGCCCGATGGAGTTGTTTTGAAAACTTCAGCCGCACCCTCTTGAAGTATATAAAAAAAGTATCCCGCCTCCCCCTCTTTAAAGAGAACCTCTCCTTTTGAAAAGTTAACTCTTTCTAATTGGTGATAAAGCTCACTCATCTCACTGTCCTCCAGAACAAATCTGAGAGCTGGTTGCTCTGGTACACAGATTAACTCCTAACGAGTTAGCTCGTTAGGAGTCATCTACTTAATCAAGACCAAAGGAGGGCATATGAGCGAGAGATTACTGCGGCATTCTAAAAGTCAGAGATTCACTGACTGCATGACCGTAGTCATCTGAGTAAGAGACAGCTCTAAATTCGTAGAGCGTTCCCGGTGTTAAATCAGTAATTGGCAATAGGTGCCTAGTTCTCAAAACGTTATCGCTCGTAGTGAGCTTCGACTCACCATTCGATAGGTTAAGAGAATAGACCTGCGATGAAGCGGGAATGTCTGTCTCCCAGTATACAAAAGCGTAGGTAGGTCCAAATTCATTAATGTCGAGATTACTAATTACCGGAGCGGTGCCTTCCTTACATGGGTTGAAAACCGCTTGCTGGGCAAGAGCATAGTTGGCTGGCACCAGCGCGGTCCATCCGCGGCTAAGAAGCCCATTGTATGGTGCCCTTGGAAGGCTTGTATTCTCGTTAAAAAAGTAGTTGTTCCCGCTTTTGCCGCATTCGACTTCGGCGGGAGTGTTGTCATCGACTTTTCTCCACATAGCCACGAGTGAAATGTGGTACCTAGGGCCTTGATAGTAGTCGATCTCTGATAGGTATTCTCGCTCTGGAGACATATAAATCGCTTCACTCGCACAACCCATTTTCGTTGGGTGATCCCCATCATTGTTGATTATTGTTTTCCAAACACCGTTTTCATCTCGAATGCGCATCACCGTGCCGTCATCAGACAGAAGGGCCAACTGATACATTCCCGCCTCTTGGCCTTCTGCTAGCTTAATGACGGTTTGGAATCGCATACCAAAGTATTCAATCAAGACATTTCCATCATCATCCTTAATCTTGTCACCAGTCGGTGTTGAAAACCCTAGCTCGAACTTCCTGGTAGGTAGGTTGAGCTGCGACATGAAAATTTCTTGAGAAGACTGAAACCCCAGGTTTATGTATTTAGCGACTTCGTACCAGCGAGGGTGAATTGCGGTGCGATAGAAAAGTGTCCCTTTGACACCTTGACTGGAAGTCGGCTGCTGCTGTCCGCCTCCAAAAGGATCGCACACCACCTTGTTCAGCGGATACATATTGATATCGTACTGGCCGAACTTTATCTCTTCAGCCGAAATACCTTCAACAGGTGACTCTCCTTGCAAGGAATCCGTTGCCCCGGCATCAATTGAAGCCCCTTCGCCGCCGGCTCCGCCCCCCGCGCAGCCCGCGAGCACCAATAATAAGATCGCTGGCGCAATTAATGGAGCTCTCACTGGAACAGTCGACATCAGAATACTTTCATCTTTAAGGGTAAACGTTTTCACGCTACACCTCCCACCTACTTCAACTCTACGTTGGTCCAGTGAAAAAAAATACTAACTCATCTGAAAGTCTCACTCTGATTGTCGAACTTTTTGTCAAAAATCTTTGGATTTGCTAACTCATCGGGTTCACTCAGAAATGGAGTAGACAGTTTTACAAGGATTCTCGTATCAAACTGAGAAACACCATGCCGTGCCTGCTGCCTTTTTCGGATGCAACAGGTCGAACATTTTAGTCTCATTCGAAAACATCCAGAAGTACGAAATCCCTTTCGGCTGCGTAAGGGCAAAGTGCTCTCATCCCGACCCCTCAAGATTTTTAGAAGGAACCCTTCTTTTCAACAGTAAGGTTAGTCGTTATAGTGACTTTTCAAATGCTGTAGAAGAATTGGGGAGGTTGATCGTCATGACGCTAGTCGAAGCTCTTGTTATCGCTGTTATTGAAGGGGTCACAGAGTTCTTACCGGTATCATCTACAGGTCATATGATCCTGGCCTCCAGCTGGTTTGGTATACAAGAAGATAGCTTTACGAAAAGTTACTTAATCATCATTCAATTTGGCGCCATCTTGTCTGTCGTTACTCTTTATTGGAGGCGGTTTCTCGTTGGACCAAAGTTTTACCTAAAACTGTTTGTTGCCTTCTTGCCTGCCGCCATAATAGGTCTCTTGTTTGGTGATCATATCGACGCTCTTTTAGAAAGTGCGAACACCGTCGCTATAAGCCTTGTGGTGGGAGGGGCTGTACTCATCTGGTCTGACTATTGGAAGATCAAACCACCTGTGCCTCTTGCAGTAGATGCTACGAGTAAACTCGTGAATGACAAAAAACTCGATGAGACGTTTAGTAGCTCCCAAGCTCTAAAGGTCGGCTTCGCCCAATGTTTCGCATTGATTCCTGGAGTTTCGCGCTCTGGGGCAACGATATTGGGAGGTATTTTGACTGGAGCCTCAAGAACCTACGCCGCCGAATTCTCATTTTTTCTCGCTGTCCCCACAATGTTTGCCGCAACCGTTTATAAGATCTGGAAGACGCCCACACCTTTTAGTTCGGACGAAATTCAGCTCCTTATCATCGGAAACGTCGTCGCCTTCGTTGTGGCGATGCTGGCTATAAAAACTTTCATCGGACTATTACAGCGGTTTGGGTTTAAGTGGTTTGGAATTTACAGAATCATCCTTGGTTCGTTTGTTCTCATTTTTCAATAGGGGCTTTTGCCATTCGTTAAACGTAGCGCGATGATTCAGAAGAAATGAAACACAGGCATTAAGGCGTCATAACCGGGGGGCCCGCCCGTTTGCGAGAAACTTCGCCATTCTTTAGACTAGGTTTTGTGCATTAGTTTGAAAGAATTGGGTGCAACTACGATTTATTAAAACCTATCTCTGAGTTTTCTTAATTGTGTAAAATCCTCAACCGTTTTAGCTGTCAAAAACGGATTCACCTGTTTCTGATCGCTAAGTAAAAATGGCACGGAACTGCCCGTAGAGTTGATTTGCTCTTCTACTTTTTTACGCTGAGTATTTCCATCTGCGATCAATTTATGCTTCTCGCAGAAGTCTAAGTTTCTCAACGCGTACTCATGCCCGCAGTAAACAGTAGTTTCATCCGGCAGATCGGCAAGCTTCTTCAGCGAACTAAAAAGTTGACCATAGGAGCCTTCAAATAGTCTTCCGCACCCGAACCGAAAAAGTGTATCACCAACAAACAATGTATTCTCGTTTTTAAACCAGTACGCCGTGTGCCCTAACGTATGGCCGGGTATCGCCAAGGCAAATATTTCTATCCCTCGCCATGTCATAAAAGACTCGGTGTCTTCAACATCTAAACGACTCGATAAGGCAGGAACTTGCTCAGAATCAGGAAACCTTGCATAAACGGAACACTTAAATTTTCTTTGCAGCTCCGAATTTGCACCGACATGATCATGATGGTGGTGAGTTGTTAATATCACTTCTGGACGAAAAGCATGTTGTTCAAAAAACTGCATCAGCGGTTTAGCTTCACAAGCATCGACCACTAGCACTGAAGCGGTTTGAGTGTCGTAAGTCTGAGCCTGCCAAGCCTGTGACTCCTGAGTCGGCGTGCCCCGGCATTCTTGTGACGGCTCAATCACAAAAGAATAGTTGTCTGATAAACAAGGTATGGCATGGACCTTCATATGCGGTAATATTACACTATTGAAACCCACAATACAAAATTTGCATCTGCCGAGGGTCAGAGGCGGAAACTGAAAGGGATTGAGTATGTTAGAACATCTCGAAATCAAGACTTCGCAAAGTACTGATATGAATATTGTGCTCATACACGGATTTGGTGCATCGATGCATGATCTTACAAGCTTAGCCTCTGAGTGGAGTCTCCCTTATCATGCTCGTTTTCTCTTTCCCAATGGGCCCATAAGAGTCGATCTAGGGTTCGGTTCGCACGGACAAGCCTGGTTTAAAATAGATGTCGCCCAGTTTCAGCAACACCTCGAGAGAGGTACACACAAAGACTTTTCTCAAGTTCGACCCAAGGGGCTCGATGAGGCAGTAAGTAAGCTCGACGGATGGATGAAAGAACTTGAGCTAGATCCGGCTCAAACGGTTATTGGTGGCTTCAGTCAAGGTGCCATGGTGAGTCTCGCTTTAGCGCTAGAGTCTAAAGCCTCCTTCAAGGCACTCGTTCAATTTTCGGGTCAAATTTTTGATGAAAAGTGGGTGCGAGAAAGGTTAAGTAAGCAGCCTGCGATACCCGTCTTTCAAAGCCATGGCACAAAAGACAACGTGCTTAGCTTTCAAGGTGCAGAAAAACTCTACGAATGCTTTGAACAATCCGATTGGTCACCCTTATGGATGCCGTTTACCGGAGGGCACGAGATTCCACTCAGTGTACTCAGAAAGAGTGAGGAGTTTCTCTCTGGAATCTAAAGGGAATTCGTTGACACTTGCAGCATCAGAAAATAAAAATGGTTATGTCTAAAAACAGCGATTCAGCTATCGAAAATAAACTTTACGCGCTTACAACTCAAATTATTTCTGAAACGAACGGGATCACCCTTAACGACACGCTGGAGCTCTTGCTCCAAGCAGACGAAGTTGAAAAATCTCAAGAAATTCTAAAAGTTTTGACCGAGTTTCAAACAAAGCTCGGTCAGTTTCAACAAGATCAGATCGACATTGCTGAGTTGCTTTCTCATCCCTTCGCTGGAGCTCTTTGCCGCTTTTTTACAGAGTTTCCGCTCAACTATCGAGAAGAGCACATACACCTTACCGGATCACTAGACAGCTCTTTTATCTTTCCCAGGTTAAAAGCTTTACTCAATGGACCTCAAAAGGAAGTTATTTACAAAAAAATTCAGTCTATTTACGGCGAAAGCGCCGAAGAAATTAACTCCGAAGAAGACGTCGAAAAACTCATTTTACTCAAAGAAACAGATCGATTTGATGTCTACCTTAAGAAGCTACTTTTACCTAAGTTGATTCTCACTGATAGAAAGGCTCACCAAGATGCTGCCTATCACTTAGCAGAGACCCTTCACAAAAAGTACAATGTGGGAATGATTCGACTAAAGTTTACCTTTGACCGTTCCACTACCGACGAGAGTGAAAAGATTCCTGGCCTAGATGTCCTCACTTCAGAAGAGGTTGTACTAGGTCTTTACGACGGCTTTAAAGAGTACCAAAAACGAGTCTCTCGGTTTCAGTTTATTTTAGCACCTAGCTTTCGAAAAGAATCCGCCTATTATGATAGCTCTAAATACCCAAATAAGAAGGCGCACTTCGAAGCGCAGGTTGATGAGATTCTGCGCATCGTAAGCACTTATCCGGAGATTGCCCCTCACCTTTGCGAGGTCGATACTGTTGGTAACGAAACCAATCACTACCGCAAAAGCCATTTTAATGAAATGCGGGTAGGCCTTCGAAGACTTCAGTATAAAGGGTTCAAAATTCGGTCACACCACGGAGAGGTTTGGAGAACTCTGCGCAGAGGCATTCAAGCCGTCGACAACGCCATGAACATTTGGCATATAGACACGCTTGAGCACGGACTAAGTTTAGGCATCAACCCTAATTACTATTTTCATAGCCTCTTCCAGAGACTAATGAGAAATAACAAACGTAGCGAGCCGATTCAGCCAGGAACTCTTGACGCTCAAGAAGTCGAAGAAATGGAATGGGGCGACAACACCGAAATCTCAAAGAAGCTACTTGCGGGTCAGCCATTGAATGAGAAAGAGACTCTCAAATTTATGAAGGCCAAATTCCACACGGCAAGAGAGGTGGAACACTATCAGCATGACGTTCTCAACCGAATGATAAATAAAGAAGTCTCACTCATTGCTCTACCTTCTTCAAATCAACGACTCACCGGATACATTAAAGACTTTAAAGATCATCCCTTTTCTTGGTGGGAGAAAAAGGGCGTCAGCCTCGGCGTAGGAACAGACAATTATGTCACTCTCAACACAAACTTTGTTCAAGAGATGCTCATTTTGCTTTTAACTGACCCTGCGGATTTAAAGATAACAAAACTTTTAATGGTCACGACCGGAGAATCCCGGCGACCACTTATTAGCGAGTATTTTTGGCAAATGAGAAAAAAACTCAAGGACCTATAGGTGAGGCGCCAGAATTTGCCGCATGAGAAACTGCGATTTTAAGATCTTCCGAGACCAGGTGTAGAGTTTGTGTTGGGAAGGCAAAGTCTGCGCCTAACTCGTCAAAAAGCTTCGCAATCTTAAAGTTAATTTCTTCTTGGGTATCCATATAAACATTGTACTCGCCGTCGAGCACGAAGTAGACAAATTCAAAAATGAGAGCAGAATCACCGAAAGAAAAGAAGTGGCCTCTATCAAGCCTCGTCTTTGGCGTTTTAATAATGATATCCTTTACCCCTTGCTTAATTTTCTTCAGTGTCTCCACCGGGGTTCCATAAGTGGTCCCGACCTTAAACAAAACCCGCCGTTGCTCCATACGTTTAAAGTTTTGAATTCTCGTCGAAAGCAAATCACTGTTTGAGACTACAATTTGCTCTCCATCTAATGAACGAATTCGCGTTGTCTTGATGCCAATTTTTTCTACATGTCCACGCTGAGTGCCGATAACTAAAAAATCGCCAACGACAAACGGCTTATCAAGGGCAATGGTAAGTGATGCAAACAGATCTCCAAGAATATTTTGAAGCGCCAATGCTACAGCCACACCACCAATACCTAATCCGGCTACAAGAGCTGTAATGTCGATCCCAAAATTATGAAGCGCCATTAGGAAGAGGGCAGAGATAGCTGCGCCTTTTAACATAAAACCTATTATGCTGTAGGATGCAGATCTTCTGACCTCTACATCTCTCGCGCCGTCGCCGTCTAAATCGGCGCCCTTTTCGGCATAGTACCGCAGCCACTGGTCGATAACTTTAAAGGCCCAGATAGATCCCTGAATAAAAACAGAAACAACAAACAGATTGTGCAAAACTTTTCCCTGAAGCCATGGCAGCGCAAATGCGCCCCGACCCAGGTAAACGGCCGCAATAATTACAAACCAGGTTCTCGTCTTTTCAATGAGTGTGATTCCCAGTTCAAGAGTTACGCCAAAACTTCGACGCTGCTTTTCTTTAAGTCTCGACTTAAAGAAAGAGCGCAGGCCCAATTGCAAAACGTAGATTACGAAAGCATAGGAGAGTAGAAGCAGCCAATCTAAGTTCTCATTAAAAATCTTTGCAAGATCTGTCATTTTAAGCCTTTCTTGTAGTCACTTGTCAGCTTTTACCAGATTCTAGTTCACCAATGAACCGGTCTAAATCTGCCTCTTTACCTAATAAAAAGAGTCGATCACCACTTTTAATGGGAACGGCCGGATCTGGCATGCTGGTGTTCTTAGTTTCTGGGCATCTAATAGCCATGACCTGGATACCATATCTCTTCGGTAGCTCAATACTAGTCAGCGATTTTCCGACTAAGCCTCCGGTTGCATGCCATTGAATCATCCTGTAATCGTCTCCGATTTGAAGATCCGTTAACACGTTGGGATGAACCAATCGATCCGCTACCATCTTGCCAATCGTGCCCTCGACGAAGAAAACCTCATGCGCACCCAGTCGCTTCAATATGGATTCTGCAACATCACTATTTGCTCTGGCCGCCACGTGCGGTACGTTCAAATCTAATAAATGGGCTGTTGCCAAAACTGCGGCCTCAAACTCTTCGCCGATGCAAACAATAGCTACGTCAACTGTGGCTGCTCCCAACTGCTTCAGCGCATTCACGTCTGTCGCATCACATTCCGCGGCGATGGACACCCTGTCTCGGATGGGATCCACACAAGAAAGCTTTGAATCTATGGCAATGACTTCGACACCGTTTTTTGAAAGTTCCAGTGCCATCGCCCTTCCCAAAACACCAATACCTACTACGAGAAACTTTTTCTTTTTCATAGTCTTCTCCTAGACCTCACCCAATAAAAAAGCGGCCGGGTGGAAGTCGATAAGACTCCCTTTGACCGTTGCCGATGCCTACACTGATCATTGCCAAAATACCAAACCTTCCTGCAAGCATCAGAAAACACAATATGAGTTTTCCAATCGGCGAAAACTCACTTGTTTGTCCTGCCGATAGCCCCACAGTAGACAATGCTGAAATAGATTCAAATACCAATGTGCCGAGTGCCATCGGTTCCGTAAACCTAAGTAAAATAACCGCAAAAAACAAGACTGCCAAATAGGTAAGTAAAACGGCCAAACTTCTTATGATCACTTCGTGAGGGATCTCGGACCTACCAAATTTGGCTTTTTGATGTCCTTTCAAAAAGCTCCTCACCGACATCACTAACACTCCTAAGGTGGACGTTTTTATCCCGCCAGCCGCTGAAACAGCGCCTCCACCTATAAACATGAGCATCCCTATAATCGTTTGAGAAAAACTACTCAGATCGGCAACTGGCGTCGTATTGAAGCCTGCAGTTCGACTGGAGAAAGTGTAGAAAAGCCCATCGCCGAGAGACGACAATACGCCTCGCGCCCCACTCGCAACTTCACCTAAAAAGATTAACAGTGCTCCACTTATCCAAAGCGCTAGCGATACGAACAGAGTGAGACGAAAGTTCTCTGAAAGGTTCGAAGCCCTCTGTTGGCTTTTCTGTCGACCGACAAACCAATTCTTTATTCTGTTCCACTGAAAAAACTCAAACAGTGCCGGAAACCCGAAACCACCTGCCACGAGCAAAATACAGATACAGATTTTAAACGGAATGCCGCCAGAAAAGTTAAGGCTGTCGTCAAAGGAACTGAACCCCGCATTGCAAAACGCGGATATCGAATGAAAAACTGCATGAAAGAAACGATCTGATATACCTTCCGGAAAAAGTGTATAGAGAAAAGCGGCTCCAATTATCTCCAAAGCGAAAAAGGTAACGAGGAGCTTCCACAAAAAAACCGAGACTTCACCGACTTCTGGGTTTCCGTAAAGCTGCTGGCCAAGCTTCGTGTGACCCAAACTAAATCTTCGTTTAAATACTGTGGCCGCGGTCAGACTGAAGGCCACAATCCCAATCCCGCCCAATTGAATTAAGGCCAAGATGACGACGAGGCCTGACTTCGAAAATGTCTGCGACACAGAAACAGTTGTCAGACCTGTTACTGTCAGTGCCGACACGCTTGTAAAGAAAGCATCGATGAGCGACAGGTGTGAGTTTTTGAGCTGATTGAACGGCAGCAGCAGTAATATGCCGCCAAAAATCGACAGCAATAAGTAGAATAGCAGACCTAGTCTCAGCGGCGTTAGCTTTAAGCCAAACCACCACTTTATGAACGGTTTTGTTGCTCCTACTTGATCAAATATGAATAGCACAATTCCGAGATGAAGAAATGGCTTCAACTTTGCGAGCGCATCTGGTGAATCGGGAATTCCCTGAGAGTAGAACCAACGAGAATACCAGAAGAGAAATGACAAAATAGCGATACCTGTCCAAGCCAAGCTTGAGAAGTTCCAAACTAATCTTTTGGACGCGCTCTCTCGAGTTTCAAAATCTATTTCGGAGATGCGATCATGGCGAACATATAAGATTCGCAGCTGAAATCTTCGTAGTAAAGACACGAAGATAAAAATCGTCAGCGCGTCTAATACAATCGGCAATTCGCGTAGATCGAAAAAAAGCGTGTCGACGAGAAGTATAAGAAACGGGCCTAAAAAATGCAGCATGAGTTCCTATTCTCTTAAGGCTCTCCTGAGAATTTTGCCCACATTTGTTTTTGGTAGCTCGTGTCGAAACTCAATATGCTTTGGTACCTTGTAGTTCGTAAGCCTCTCCTGGCAAAACGCAATTACTTCTGATTCTGTGAGGCTGGGCTGCTTTTTAACAATGACCGCCTTTACGGATTCGCCGGAACGCTCGTCGTCAACTCCAATCACTGCGACTTCCAAAACTTTTGAGTTCATGGCGATGACCTCTTCTACTTCGTTTGGAAATACCTTGAAGCCCGATACAATAATCATATCTTTCTTGCGGTCCACTATTTTAAAAAACCCGTCGGAGTCAACCGTCGCCATATCTCCTGTGCGCAGCCAACCATCAGAATTCAAAACATTGTCTGTCTCGTCTTGGCGATTCCAGTAACCCTTCATAACTTGAGGCCCTTTAGCCCATAGTTCTCCCACTTCACCAATACCAAGCTCTTTGCCGGCGTCGTCACAAATTCGCACTTCTGTTGAAGGTAGAGGTAGACCAATTGTACCCGGTCTGTCGCTACCGTCGATTGGATTGCAACACACAACGGGTGACGCCTCAGTAAGGCCATAACCCTCGACCAATTTCGACTTAGTATGGTCCTCCCATCGCTTGAGGACGGCCCCTTGAAGCGCCATTCCTCCTGCTACTCCGATTTGAAGGGAACTAAAATCTACTTCTTTAATCTTGGGATGATTCAACAAAGCATTGAATAGCGTGTTGAGTCCCACAAATACTGAAAACTTCCATTTTTTTAGTTCCTTAATAAACGCCGCTATATCTCTTGGATTAGTGATAAGTACATTGAGAGCTCCGTATTTCATAAAGCTCAAGCAATTCACGGTGAGTGAAAACACATGATAAAGAGGAAGCGGTGCCATAGCAATTTCTTGCCCCTCTTTGAGCTTGGGAGCCATCCATGCTGAGATCTGAAGCATATTCGCTAAAATGTTTTTTTGTGTGAGAGCGGCGCCCTTTGCCACACCAGTTGTGCCCCCTGTGTATTGCAAAAATGCATAGTCGTCATGCCGAACATCCACCGGCTCAAGCCGCTGTCCTTTGCCCTTTTCTATAGCCTCAAGAAAGGTGGTACTAGATCCCAAACTAAAATTGGGAACCATCTTTTTAACGTACTTTACAACAAAGTTAACCAGAGTCCGCTTGGGTTGTGGCAACATATCGCCAAGCTCTGTGACAATCACCGATTCAATCTTAGTTTTTGGAAGCACTTTCTCAAGATTGTGAGCAAAGTTTGCCAATATCACCACACATTTGACTCCGGCATCCACAAACTGATGTTCCATCTCTCGCACTGTGTAGAGTGGGTTAGTGTTCACTACGACCAAGCCTGCCTTTTGTGCTGCGAAAAGCGTAATGGGAAATTGCAATATGTTTGGAAGTTGAATCGCAACCCTGTCGCCCTTTTTTAGCCCTAGTTGATTTTGAAAGTAAGCCGCCAAATGATTCGTCAAATCGTCAAGGTCGTTGTACGAAATGGTTTTTCCCATGTTGGAATAGGCGCCCCGACGGCCGTACTTCTTGCACGCTTCTGAAAACACGTCATTGATTGACTGAAACTCATTAATGTTGATTTCTGGAGCTACGTTTTTAGGGTAGTTTTTCAGCCAGATCTTTTCCATTTTTTCACCTCATCCATGCCACTAGTTCAATTTGAAGTTGTATAATCCCAAACAGCTTGCGGCCACTTCTTTGCTTTAAAGTGGAACTCACATAGTGGAGTCACTACCGTGGGACAACAGATCTACAGATCTACAGATCCTATGGTAATTCCAATGAGACATTTATCAATTATTTTCTGAGGGCTTTCTCAGACCTGAATGCCCCCGGCTTGAACACGTGCATCTATTCGCCAGTCCATAACTGAAAACCAGAGTGGCGGGATCAGAGCAAACCAGACCATAACAGCATAACCGTACGGGTGGATAAAGGCTCCCCCCAGGAGTTCCAACTCTTGATAATGTTTTGACGGGCTTATATGGTGGTGAGAATGCTTGCCTAAATTGATCAGCAAGGCGTTTGTCATTACATGCGCGTTGTCCCACGTGTGCTGAGGACCATACGACTCATATCGACCAGAGTCGAGCTTTTTACGCTGAAGCCCATAGTGTTCGATATAGTTAACCACCTCTAACAGCACAATTGCCACCAAAGACTGTGCGGCAAAAAACAGCAGTCCCACAACACCAAAAAAATAATAAATAAGAGCGTAAATCATCGCCTGCATGAGAGAATATTTGATGAAGCGATTTGCAAAAATAAAGGCAAGCGAACTCTTATTAGTGAGTCTCTTAGCCTCTATGCGCCATGCATTCGTGTAACCAGATAAAAAGGATCTCACTAAAAATCGGTAAAAAGACTCCCCCCGAAGTGCGGTGTCAGTATCTAGTGGAGTTGCCGCGTCTTTGTGGTGTCCAAAAACGTGCTCTATGCGAAAGTGCGAGTAGGAGACGCAAAGTAAGAGCCAAACGCCAAGACCTCGCGAAAGTTTATCGGGCGCATGAAAAAGCTCATGAGCAAAGGTTATTCCGAATGAGCCAGTTAAAACTCCGATCGAAACTGCAAGGATCATGTACCAAGCAGTAGAAATCCCAGCCAAAAACAGCTCTTGCGATGCGGCTAGAGATCGATACAAAAGAACCGTTTGAAAAATGGCATAAAGATACAATATTGCTTTCGCTAAACGTGGATCTGCCTTGTTGTTTTTCTTGTTTTGGCCAACAATAGTGTCAAGAAGTGGGTGTACAATAAAAAGTGCGATAGCTCCAATTGCCCAATAGGCCGGGTGGAATTGAAAGCCTAATTCAATTCCTACCAAAACAAGAATAATAACTGGCAGCGAGCCGCCGTATCGAATGAGAGTTGACACCCTGTAAGAGTAGCAGAGCATTGTTTCAGAAAAAAGTTTTTTACCATCTAAATATGGGGCATTTGTGAGAATTAAAATACTCGGATTTTTTGCGACTATTAGTTTAGTCATGATTTTATTAACCCTTTGGATCGAAAGGCGACTTGTGCGCCCATTGGGACCACAAGGTCGATACAGTCTTAGAGCTTTTCTCGTCGTTGGTTTAACCATAATCATCGGTTACCAACCACTTCGTCGAAGTGATGCATTTAGGGGATTTGCCGAACTATCTTGGGTTCCTTGGTTGGCCTACTCCTTAATGGGCCTCTGGTTCTCTGTCGGCGCCTATTTTATTTTTGGCGAAACTTTTCTCCTTATAAAGAGTGCTTTGGAGCGATTCCGGGCACGCAAAAAACTGCTTAGTCCGAAGGACTCCGTCGATCAAACACGAAGAGATCTTTTTACGAGGGCCCCCCAGTTCGCAGCGCTTGCAGGGGTTTCGGCAACTGGAGCGGGACTGGCAGAAGCTGTTTCTGGTCCTAACGTTAAGATGGTAAGTATATTTGATCCTCGAGTTTCACCAGAACACGACGGCTTAAAGATACTTCAGATCTCCGATTTGCACGTTGGACCGACGATAAAGAGAGAATATGTTGAGAAAGTTGTCGAGGCCGTCAATAGCACCGAGGCTGACATTATTTGCATTACAGGTGATATGGTAGACGGCAGCGTTAGTTCGTTAAAGTATCATACCGCTCCTTTAGAGAATTTAAAGTCAAAGCACGGTCTTTTCTATTGCTCCGGAAATCACGAGTACTTCTACAATATTGATAGTTGGCTTGAGTATTTTCGAAGTATCAACATTCAGGTGCTTGAGAATCAACATCAAGTCATTGAGGTAAATGGCGCCCCCTTGGTCATAGCTGGTGTGAGAGACTACTCGTGCAAAAGGTTTCGTCCAGATCACGAAAGCAGTGCTATGGATGCTCTCAGAAATGCTCCTAAAGATGTATTCAAAATACTTCTAGCTCATCAGCCGAAAAGTTGTTTCGACGTCTTCGAGGCTGGTGCAAATCTTATGCTATCCGGACATACCCACGCAGGTCAGTTCTTTCCTTTTAGTATGTTCATTAGCCTATTTCACCCTTACTCTAAAGGGCTTAACTTACACAAAGATATGTGGGTTTACGTCAATCAGGCTACAGGTTACTGGGGGCCGCCAAATCGCCTCGGGGTGCCAGCAGAAATCACTCATATAACTCTTAAGCACTCAGAAAGCAGAAGGTATGAAGCTTAAGCCTTATGAGCTTCCGACACCGTTTGGCGTATCCGTGCAATGCCAGGCTACCGAAGAACATTTGTATTTTCAGTACGTAGTTACGGGGCCAACGCAGAGCCTGCAGTTGAGTCTCGAAAAACCGCCTCTTCGAGAGCTAAAGCTTTGGGAGCATACAACATTTGAACTTTTTGTCCGTAGACATGGGGATGTGGGCTATTGGGAATACAATTTTTCTTGTAACAAAAGCTGGAACTGTTTTCATTTTAGTGACTACCGACAAGACATGAAAGAAGAAACGTCTGTAACTCCGCCTGAAATTGAATTGAAAAATAATTTATATGAATTGAAGCTGAATGTGTTGCTTAAAAAATCCGATAAAAACTATGATGACTCACACCTAGCTCTCAGTACTATCCTTCTGGATGTCAGCGGTAAAAGACATTTTTTTGCCGGTTACCATCCAGCTGACAAGCCAGATTTTCATCATAAAAAAAACTTTAAAATACATTTTCAAGGAGATGCGTTTTGTTTCAATTAGGAATAGACCGTCTAATCAACGACTCAAACACTTTGGAATCGCTTAATGGGCTTCGATGGGGATTTATAGGCCATCCTGCCTCTGTAACGTCTGACATCCGGCACAGCCTGGACGTTTTAATAGAAAAAAAGCAGCTGCAAGTTACTACTGCTTTTGGCCCTCAGCATGGAATGAAGGGTGAAAAGCAATACAATATGATTGAAACCCCGGATGAGAGAAACTCTAAGTGGGGAATTCCCATTTGGAGCCTTTACGGTGAGACTCGAACTCCAACGAAAGAAATGATTCAGAATATCGACGGATTTTTGGTGGACCTTCAAGATGTCGGGTGCCGGATTTATACTTATATCACCACTTTGTTAGAGTGCATGAAAGTCGCCTCCGACAACGGCAAACGAGTTGTGGTGTGTGACCGGCCTAATCCGGCGGGACGCCCCGTTGAAGGTCGTTTTTTGGATAGAAATTTTGAAAGCTTTGTCGGCTGCGCTCCAATCCCTATTAGGCACGGTCTAACTATTGGTGAATTGGCTTTGTATTTTAAGAAACAGTTTCAACTTTCTTGTGACCTTACAGTCATTCCGATGACCGAATATGATCCGAACACTGGCCCCGGCTTCGGTTGGCCGCAAGCGCTGACCTGGGTAAACCCAAGCCCCAACGCAGCATCTCTTAATATGGCTCGATGTTTTGCTGGTACCGTGATGATCGAGGGCACAACATTGAGCGAAGGGCGAGGTACGACAGTTCCTTTAGAAGTGATTGGTGCGCCCAACATTGATGGCGAAATCATCGTAAAGAAAATGCTCGAGAATGCTAACTGGACATCTGGATGTCGGGTTCGAACCACTTATTTTCAGCCATCTTTTTACAAACATGTCGATTCGATTTGCAGCGGGCTTCAGATTCATGCAACCGGATCCAATTACAAACATCTCGACTTTCGTCCTTTTCGCCTTGTTGCCTTATTTCTTAAAACGCTCAGAGAAGTCTATCCGGATTATGAACTTTGGCGCAATTTCCAGTACGAATATGTGTCTGATAAGTTAGCTATTGATGTCATCACAGCAGGTACATGGCTAAGAGAATGGGTGGATAATCGCTCATCAAGCCCCTCAGATCTTGAACCGCTTTTGGTGAAGGATGAAACTGAGTGGCTCAGCCAGCGAAAAGAGTTTCTTTTGTATCCAGACCAAGATTGAGTATCATAGAGGACATGGACGTTTTACTTTTAGAAAGTCGTGAAGAAAGAGAGCGCCGCAAGGTCTTGGAGTTTGCGCAAAGCCAGAAGGCAATCGAACCCATTTTGCAAAAACCCTCTGAAACAACAGAAGCCATCAACGCTCAAAAACAAATTGTTAATAAGTCTCGCACAGACGATTACTTGCACTTTTCAAACTCTCTGAGAAAGAAACTTGATAGCCTTACGGCTGAAGCCCTTCAGTGGTCCGATCAAAAAGATGCTTGGTTTACAGAGCTTGCTAACATTATCGAATCATTCGAGCAACATGCCAAAGATCTCAAAGCACATCTTGACAGTATAGAAGACCTACACGTGCAGCTCGACCAGCATAAAGATGATATCGAACAAGCAGAAGCCGATCCAACTATGGTCGAGATCATCAATGGCGATCATTTCGAGTATCACGACGACTATGATCAGCTGCGAACAATGCATGACAGGATGCGCACCCGTCATATTCAGCTACAGCAGAGTATACGTTTCTTGCTGAGCACTTTAAATTTTTACAAGCGATAGAATGCCGTTTCTAAACTTGATTTTAACTGCCCTTTTTGTTTGCGTCTTATCCACGGGTGATCCGATTGCCGCCGCACCAAGCAAAAAACGTACTGCCCGCCCGGTCACCAAAAAGAGTCCTACAAAAAGCAAAGCCAGTAGCACCGGCGACACGAATAAACCGGAGAAAACTAGCCCCATTGTTTCGTTCAGAAGACTTGAAACCTTTTCAAACTACAAGAAACACCTGATTAAAATGAGACAAACCACTTGCCCTAAATCAACCGCGCAAGAGTTTGAAACTTTGTACTTAGACTATCAGCGCGAAGAGCCACTGCCGTTCTTACCAGATCCAGATGTTTCAAATGATGACCTTGAAGAGATTGAAGATCTTCTTGTCGAAAAGAAGAACTGGATAGACAAAAGAATGATGACCGTAGAAAGAAGCGCCTCGCGGTGGCCCGCGCAAAAAGAACAAACCGAGCAATTAAGAAAGAAGGTTGCGAATTACTTTTTAAATCCCAAGGACTCTGAGTGGGAGTCTTTGCGCTTTCAACTCATCAGATGGATCGAGTCTTTAAAGTTTTTAGGTAACTTTAGTTTTCCTGTTGATCACTTGGCGAACCGCCACAAGTACGAAGAGCTAAAAACCAAAGCAGACGGACAACACAAGAAGTTCTTCATTATGAGAAAGATTTGGGAGGACGGTGCCCCAGAAAATGAGTCTGGCGATTCTGATCGCTATTACAGAACTTCTATCGACACAATTTATCTAAAGCTTTTACGCTCAAAGCGGCCTCCCATCGATACGGCCTTAAAGCGCGATCTCATTTGGGTTTTTGGTGTTGTTGAAGATCTGTTAAAGATCAATGCCGAGCAGTGGTCTGAAAGATTTAGACTGTGGGAGAGTAAGGTCGGCGGACAAATAGAGTTCTTAAAGAAGACTCGTAAAGCTTCAGCTGAAGACATCACAGAGTTACAAAAGACACGTGCTAATGCACGAAATGCTCTTTTCAATTTTGTCTTCGCCAAACAAGCGCAGACTTACAAGTTTTGGCAGTCGAAACCAGTCGCTCTCCAAGCGGCTTTCACGGTCGATCAGATCTTACTGAACGAAGTGGGTTATCCGACGGATTACAATGAAATTGATCGCCGGGATATCATCAGGCTCGCCTACGCAAGACTCAGCATTTCGGACTTCAACACACTGACAAAGCGGCAAGGCCTCTACAATTTACTTTCAGTGAGCGCTCAGAACGCTATAGATAATCCAAGCCACCTGAATGTTATGTTTCGTGAAGATGAGTTTTCATTTACCATCCCAACTTTTCGCGCCGTTAAGGAAATTTTTTGCCCCGAACTCAGCCGCTGGTACGACAAAATAAGAAAGACAAATTATAGCCTCCACACTGCTGTTCACGCTGAGCTCCGTAAACTCAAAAAAATAGAGAATCCTCCGCTACGATATTTCTCAAGACGGTCGATGGTCGGCCGAATCGATATTTCAGCATTATGGAAGGAGTTTATTCCGCTTGAGAATATTCGTGGGCGACCCATCCGGGTCAAAGAGAAGTTCTATAGCCGCCTCATCGAAAGAGGCACCCCGATTGAAGAGTATGAGAGCGAAGGGCTTTTGCTCATTTATTACAGTGACAACTATTACTTGTTAGACCGCAAAAATAAAAAGGTGTTCGATTACCGCGACCCCGATTACTTCCAATTCTTCACAGGTGCCAGGTCCTAAACGTGGTCACACCATATAACACCAACGGCATTTGCACCCCTTTCTCATTGGCTGCCTTAAAAGGACGCAGCGAGCACTCGAAAAATCTCACGCGATCGCAGTGGCTTGCACGAAAGCAAAAAAGAAAACCGCATTTGGGTCATGCTTTACTTTCTTTAGTTCCTCTTGCATGGCGCTCACGGTCTCTTGATCTACATACTTTTCTGCAAGCAACTTATTGGAGGCACTGAGAATTAGCTCTCCCCATGCCTCGATAGCGATCTTTCGCTCTTTAGGAGTTCGATTGTCGTAGTGCCAAGGCATAACATGAGTTTGAATCTCCTTAAAGCCCGCAGCCGTTAACAAGTTGCCTAGCTTTGCCCCCACAAATGGATCACCGGAACTCGCATATTGGTAGTCGTTGAAAGCCATCCAGTACTTCCAAAGATTTGGTGAATAGGGGTCTAAAAACAAAGACGAATTCATTGTTTCTGTCAGCCAGATTTGTCCGCCACGCTTTAAAACGCGCCTCGCCTCACCCAGCACTCTCACAGGATCTGGTATATGCTCGAGTGTCCAGCAAAGAAAAGCAGCATCAAATGTTTCGGATTCGAACTCGAGCTGTGTTGCATCCATTTGTTGAAGCTGAAAGCGACCATTGAATAAGCCATTTTTACTGAGCGCCTCTTCTGCAGCCTTTATCTGACTGTCGTTGAGGTCAATTCCGTCAATGAAGAGTTGCGGGAACCTCCTAAGGAGTATTTCTGTTTGGGCCCCTACTCCGCAGCCTATTTCAATAAGCTTTTTGGCGCTGTAGAGATCAATGCGGTTGAATACATCCCTTTCTTCAAAGGCAGCTTGTTGCCTCAGGCGATCCTGCTCCTTTTTACTAAATCCATGTAGGTAGATAGATCGAGTCGTCGACATTTAGGCCTCCCAGAGATATCTTTGATCACACGCTCTTTTACAAAGAAACACGCCGGTTGGTGTTTTGCTTCTTCGTAGAAAAGTATGCTTAGAAAAGGATTGTAACATGTCTGATAGTAAAACACGAGAGTCCGTTGTACTGGCGGGTGGATGTTTTTGGGGTGTTGAAGAGCTCATTCGCAAACAGCCGGGCGTGCTTGACACTATTGTTGGGTATACGGGCGGCACAACAGAAAATCCAAGGTACGACGATGTGAAAACAGGTAAAACTGGTCATGCAGAAGCCATCAAAATCGAATTTGACCCAAGTAAAACGGGCTTGGATGAGTTGTTAAAATTTTTTTTTAAGATACATGACCCAACAACTATCAACCGCCAGGGCAACGACATAGGATCTCAATATAGGTCGGCTATTTTTTTCGCCACACCCGAACAAGAAAAGGTTGCAAAGAAAGTTATCGATGAGATCAATAAATCCGGCACCTGGAAGAAGCCACTTGTAACCAAGCTAGAAAAGCTTAAACACTTTTACCCCGCCGAAGAAGACCATCAAGATTATCTGCAAAAAAATCCCGATGGTTATACTTGTCATTTCATAAGGTAATAGCGAAAGCTTCATCATCTCCTAAAATGGCAGGGACCAGGGAAGCATAGGTCGAATCAGCTTAAGCCGTGTAGGCATCACTCAAAGGCTCGGACGGATTTCTGGGATGACTTTTGTGTTATAGCTTTTTTTGATAAGAAAAGCCGCTAGCTGTTCACTTCGCTCTTTCATCGAGACGATAGAAAATCGCAAAGTCGTAATTCCACCAGCCGGGACAACAAGTGCTCCAACAGCAAGACCAGGAAGGTTTGCAACCACGTATCCTCCCAGCGCTCCTGTTAACATACCCGAAAACAGGACAAGCCTAGCGGTGGCCCACTCATTTCTAAGCGCGAGGTCCTTTTGATAATAATCGTAGGTAGCTACTAAAACCGCATCGAAAATTGCTAAGCGCCGAACCAAAACATCGTTAAAGTACCGGTTGCTGATCTCACGTAGGTTTTTAACAACTTGACTTCTAACACTCCCAAGAAATTCTAGAGTCTGTTTTATCTCATTGCCGAGGGTTCTTTGAAAACCGCTTAAACATTTTTCGATGTGAGGTAAAAGCTCCCAGCATATACCCACTGCTGACTTGTAAAGATCTTGGAGACGCTCATTCGAAGGAGTATTTATTGCCATGGCCTCTTTAGCAATAGCTTCTATTAGATGAAGATGCCATTTTTGAAGAGTGGTCGGCCATTCAACTTGTTCAATTTTATGTGCCTTTAACTCCTGCAACCACCTAGACGAATCGACAACATATACCGGTTGAGGGCTAGGGGGCGAAACTGCGAGTAATACTTGCGGACTTGCGATTCCAAAAACAAGCAAAACCTTCAACAAAAGCGCCCAAAACTGGCATTTCATCTGCTCTTTTCTCTGTTTACCACCGCGAAATTGTTTCACCAAAGTCTCCTAAAGCTACATTTTATTTGAAGACATGCGTTGGCCATCAAATAAGCTGCTCGCTCACTGCACTTAGCAGCTAAGCGTTCTAACACTTAATGCATTTTAGGAGCCAGGCTCCTTGACGGAGGGCCTAGACTCTTAAAAAGAGTGTTATTTTTGTCCCTTGTTGAAGTTCTGATTTGATACGAAGTTCTCCGCCCCATCGCTTTAAAGCGGTTTTTGCATGGTAAAGGCCCAGACCAGAGCCACCACTTTTATTGTACGAATACCCTTCTTTACCAAGTTTCTCGAGGATTTCTTCGGGAATACCGCGGCCTTCGTCGCTTATAGTTATAGCTATATAATTTGAGCCCTCCAGTTCTTTAAGTTCATCCTGCGTCGCCTCTCGCAGTTCAATGTAAACTTTAGAACCATCTTTAGAGGCTTCTTTGGAATTGTTAAGGAGGTTTGAAATTATTCGCTCGAAAACTGATTTTTGGGCGTATGCCCGTGTGTTCCTATTAACAGAACACGTCACCTCTACCTTAAGGTTGTCGATTGAATACTCGCTTTCTTTTTCTTTTGCTATTGTGAGAAGGCAATCAAGTATGCGAATTTTATCTACGGGTTCAATATCATTTCTGTAGAGCTCCTCAGCCTCTCGCTTAGCTATGTTTTGTATATCCCCAGTAATATGTTCTATCCTATCAACAGCTCGGGCTAGCAATACGCCTCTATCTGGGTTTTCGCTCTTTATGCTTTCTGCAATCATCTTAAAGGCGGTGATCGGCGATCGAATGTCATGAACGACCTGTCTCGAAACTTGTCGATAAAGAGTCTCGCGCAGCTTTATCTCAGACTCGAGTTTTTGTCTGGCGAGAAATTCCTTTTCGCGCATTTTTTCCTGAATGACCTTTAAAACATAGGCAATTGTCAAAAAGCACAGGGAGTTCATCAGGTAGACGACAACAATGCCGATTGAATTCGATTGTATCGGTTTCATCGCCAAAACCACGAAATAGGGCATATATATAATGAGACAAGTTGCAATAAAATAGGGATTAGGCATTGGGTAGAATGTGAGAGCTGCAATTGAAATCATATGTAGACCGCTAATATAGGGAGTAGCCACGTCATCTTGCAGCAAGATTAAAATTTGAACCGGCAAGGTTACAACAATTACCGAAATCAACACTAAGCCATACGCTTTTTTGAGCGATTTGAATTGGCGGAGGTTAAATGCGATTAAGATAAGCATCGAAGCAGCTAGAAAGCGAAAGAGCAGAGCTTCCCACTGAAACTCGGGAATGTACTGCCTGTCGGCAATCCAAAAAACAAGGGTCAGAGGCGCCCCTAAAAAAAGAAGGGTTAGTCGGATCCTACGCTTGATCTCTAGTTCTATTTCAAGATTAAATACAGGATCACTCAAAGTCTCATCCCGACCAATTTCAAATATTTAGTTCAATAGTAGTAATCAAATCCCTAGCGACAGATCTTTTGTCGCCTGATACTTCCTTAATATCGCCAGTCTTGTTCATTATATACGCCGTGTGGTTGCCCTCGGTCAGATCTTCACCTCGGTTAAGAACAACTAGGCTATGCCCCTTTGATATTCTGTCTCTGCCGATATCGAAAAGTTTTTCTTTTTCGATGTTAATTTCAAATTTAAAGCTCACCATTTTTACGTGTGGAAACTGCTCCCGAACAATATCGATAACTTTTTCTGTAGGCCTCAAATCGATTTTATTCCACCCCGATTTGCTTGAAATCTTTCCGTCGAAAACGGAGGTTGGCTGATAGTCCGCTACCGCCGCGGAAAATAAACCCATCTCAATATTATTTTGTTCTATTTTACTCAGAACCTGCGCTTTGTACTCTTCGTAGTCCTCGATCATCGCTGTGAAAGGAAGTAAGTGATCGGGTGGCTGAACCGACCCCGAACCCAGTATTAAATCTACCTCAGCGCCTCTTAAAAACAGCTCATTCGCTATTTCGATCGCCAATTGACCCCGAAACTTGTTTGTTATTCTGCGCACTGAATCTATCTTCACTGGGGTTGGCCCGCCTGTCACGAGCACACGTTTGCCTTTTAAAACGCTAGAAGAGACAAGACGACAGCACTTGGCGGCTATAACTTTAATATCTGGCAAGTTATGCTTACCGTAGGCGTCTTTAGGTTCGATAAGGTCAACTCCTCTGTTTAGCAGCTCCTCGACGCTTTCACTAAGAATAGAATTGTGCATATCTCCGTGCATGGTGGGGATAATCGCAACTCTTGCTTTGCCTTGCTCCATTAATCCCATAGCAGTTGCTAGAGTGGTCGATATGGGGGTATCGGCGATACCAAACCTCATTTTGTTTATGGCATTGTAGGTCGCAGGAGCCACGAGAAAAAGATCAAAGGGGGCAGCCTTGTTGAGATGTTCTGCCGCCGGCGTGAGTGATGTGATTACTGTATTGTTGGCAGCCCAAGAAAGGGCGTCTGCAGCCGTGTACCTTAATGCCTCAGTAGATACATAGGGGACTACTTCTGCCCCGTATCGCCTCAGTTCCCTCGCCAATAGCGGCGCCTTCATCGCCGCTATGCCGCCCGTGACAAGCAGGGCTACTTTTTTGCCCTTGAGATGCGTACCCCGCAACTCGACCTCGTGGTCAGTTAGCTTAACTGTTTTAGGCCTGATAAAATTCGCACTCTTCACCCCTTCAGCTAGACATAAACATAATGTCGATTGCAAACAAATTCGGATCGGGCGTGGAGGAAGTAGCTCTGAGACAATTTTTGAAGAACCTTGTCAATTACTTCGGCACTTTGAAAGGAGCCTTACTTTTTTATAGTAAACCCTAAAATTTTTTGACTCTGTCTGTTATTTGTCAATTAATCTTACTTAATTGGCCCACCCTGGTGGTCTGTGAGTCCGGGCGGCATGTAGATAGGCTGATTTTGAGATCAAAACACTTAGCCGAAGTGTATTTCGCCTCTGCCCCTCTTTGGCAGGATTGTTGAATAGAGATTTCATATGGACCAGCTCCTAAGTCGATTTCATAGCTTTTTATTGCAGCTGCACAGTGATAGCCGGCAGCTTAGAAAGCTCCACTTTGGAAAGTTGGCAGTCAGGCTTTCGTCATTCAAGTTACTACTTCTTTCCCTCAACGTGCTCGTTCGAATACATTTTCTTGGCGTAGTTCTAGGAGTAGTGAATAGAGTTCGCCCCGCTTGGAGTATTTGCTTTTTTTGTTACGCGGGAAGCGACAGATATTCGGATAGATATTGTTTTAAATGGAGCAGAAAATGGCTGCGGTGGTGGCCGACGCCAATCGCGATTTTTTCGAGCGCTGGGGTTCAAGGTCTAATATTTGCGTCACCGGTAACTGAAGCAGAGTTCTTAGATCCAGCCAACCGTACCAACTTGCTTTTATTGAAAAGTCGGATTGATTTTTTAGCCCGACTTATAGGCACAAAGTCGGTTACCTATTCTGGAATTTTACCTAGTGTCTTCAAAAAAATAGATGCATCTTTTCGGGATAGCTCTCAGGAAAATGTTGCCCAAATAGTTGTCGAATCGATACGACTGGTGGTTAGAAAACACTTTTTGGACTTCACTCCCACCGTCATGGTTGTGGGTGGTCTTGGCCGAATTGGTAAAAGTTTGGTTAGAAAACTAAGTGAAAACTACAGTGAAGTAATAACGATTGATGTGGGGCCTGGGTTTGGCAATCTGCCTTCTCGGTTGAAGGGCAAACCTTGCCTAATTGTTGATGTATCGAGAAGTGGGGCAATCGACACATATGTTGATAAAATGTGGGAAGGAATTGTTCTAGTAAACGAAACCTTTCCAGAACCATCCATTAAAACACTAAAAAAGTTAAAGGCAAAAGGCATTCCCACCTATCATATTTCTGGCGTAAAAGGTGGCGTATTTCCAAATTTGCCCCTCGGGTATCAGGGCGCGATCCCGTGTTGCGCAATTGGAACTTCAACGGCCGAAAACGCAGTGCCCGTCATCAAGGACCTTCTGTATGAGTTCGAATGAAAGTTCATGGCGAACGATACCTTTTTACTATCTGCCACTTTTACTCTATTCATCTTACTATCTGGGTTTAAAATTCGGTGGTTTATGGAGCTTCGCAGCCTTTGCCACTATTTTCATTGTGATTCCAATAGTCGACCCACTTTTCGGGGAATTTGATTTCCCTTCTGCACGTAAAAGTCGAAACTCTAGATTATCAGATTTCGTATTTGCAGCGGCGCCCGCTACAATTGTGCTTGCCCATATTCTGGCGATCCTTTTAACAGTATCTGCAGTCAATACGAAGAACTTATATGAACTACTCGGGTTAAGTCTATCTTTGGGCACTCTTGGTTCTTTAGTAATCAATGCCAGTCATGAGTTGGTACACAAAGTAGGCATCGTTGAAAAATGGTTCGGGCGAATTGGGCTGGTGATAACTGGCTACCCACACTTTGAAATCTCCCATATATATGGCCACCATGCGCTCGCTTGTACGAAAGCCGACAACAGCACTGGTTGGCGAGACGAAAGCATTTATTCCTATCTGCGCAGAACCCTTCCGAGCTGTTTGAGGTTCGCTTATGAACATGAAAGAAGAAGGGTTACACAATATGAGGGCTTTTTTCGAAGAATTTGCATGAATAATTTTGTGACCTTATGGCTGATCACTTTTTTATTTATTCTCTCACTTGTTATTTTTGGCGGGTTAACCGCCTTAATAGTTTTTGTCGTCCAGGCTGTAATTGCAGTTATATTGTTAGAGACCGTAAGCTATATAGAACATTATGGATTACTTAGAAAAAAGCAGGGTTCACGTTATGAATCTATGAAGCTGAATCACTCGTGGGACTCCGGCAACAGGCTTTCAAACTGGTTGCTTTTCAACCTGCAAATTCATTCCGAACATCATAAAGCCGCAACTAAAAGATATCAGAACCTGCACCTAAATGATGTCGCTCCAAAGCTCCCTTACGGGTACCCGACACTTGTCGGAGTTACCTTCATCCCTGTTCTTTGGCATAACCTTATTCATCCAATTCTAGATAAATTTTTGAAACAGATAGAAGAGCAACAAAGAATCTCGCCGCCGCTTAGCCAGTCATCCGCTTCTTCCCGGGCACCCCTGACAGAGCGTCCGGAGTTGTCGATTTAAAGTTTAACAAATGAATTTTTGTCCTGTAATTTTGGATTAGTCTATCTTTGGGATATGCAATTTCAAGTTCTTGGCACAGTTGTTTTGCTGCGGAAACTTTTTCGTCCTTTATAAGGCTGATCAACTTGTTTAAAGTAATGTTCGGGACGACATCCTTCACATGGTCAGGATCAATAAGCTGATAGATTTCAGTGGTCTTACTCTTCCCTTTCAGCTGAATAACATCAACAAATCTTATAAGGTCAAGAAGACTCTCTGGCGCACGAAGGTAGGTTTCCTTGCTAATTAGAATTTCACAACCATATTCCTTAGTTGTCGACTCCAGGCGTGCAGCTACGTTGACTGTGTCGCCGACGACTGTGGCCTCAAGACGCATCGGATTCCCAATTACGCCAGCAGCGACTACTCCAGTATGTATTCCAAAACCCACCTGAACTTTTGCCAGACCATTAATCAGACCGGATCTATTAAGTTCTTCTAGGCCCTTCAAAATATCAAGAGCACAAGACATGCAGTCTTCAGGTGTCTCAAAAATTGCTAAAATCCCATCACCTATAAACTTGTCGATAAAACCGTGATATTTATCAACGATGGGCGAAATCTTAGCAAGATAGTGTAGGAGGAACTGATAAAGTTCCGTTGGTTTCATGAGTTCGGCGACAGAAGTAAAATTCCTAATATCTAGAAACAATACGGTCCTTTCTAGGCTTTCGACAGAACCCAGATTAATACTTGTTATATCGCTTTTCCCAAGAAGCTCTACGAGACCTGACGGTACGAATTTTTTGGTCTGGTTTAGAATCTCTTCTTGGCGTGCTCTAGCTGCGCGTAGCCGGGTTAAGGCATTCTGCTGAGATGCTATTTTTTCAGTAATTATTCGTCTAAAGCGATCCCCTAGGCCATACGCCAGAATAGATGCTTCAAACACACCCCCAACAAAAATGGCATTTACGGTGACGATGTTCTCAGCTACTAATCCCAAGTACTGAGCTAGGAAGAGCATTGTAGTTAAACACAGAACTGTCCAGCCCACTAAATAAAATAGTCCCATTCGACTTTTCCGTTTTATGGCGAGAACGGACCCTGTCCAAATACTCAGTGAAGCCGCTAGAACCGAAATACCCGCAGCGAGCATCAAAGTAATTTGCCCAGGAATCCATATTGCCAAAACCGCCAAGAAAATACTTGTGCCAATACAAGTTAGAAATACCTTATGCAAGAATTCGGAGTGTCGCTTGAGTCTAAGATACTTGAGAGCAAACATTAGCGAGAGCGCAACCGCCAAACACTCCGAAAGAGCTACTTGTCTTTCGATAAGCCAGAAGTTATCTGGCCAGAGATAAACAGTTGGGTAACCAAACAACGACAGAACTGCGAAGCCATGGTAAGAAAACACCGCCAAACAATAAACAATCAAACTTTTTTCAAAGAATACGAAATAGAGAAGGAAATTAACTATTACGATAAACAAAATTATTCCCGAATATGCTCCGAACTTGAAGTCTCGCGCCTTTTCAGCAACAAGGAATTCTCGCTTGCTATTTAGATCAATCGGAAAACTCATTGCCGTTTGACTCTGAGCCTTGAGCACCATTCGATAATGTTTATCGGGCTTGAGGTTGACGGGGAATGCAAACACAGTACTTTGAATTGGCCTCGAGCTCAATGGTCGGAGTGCCCCAGTCTGTGAGGCCAAAATCTCCACTCCGTCTTCGAATATGGTTAAATCTAGGTAATCAATCAGAGGGTAGTTAACCGTAAGTACTTTTTCCCCGCTCTCGATCGAGGAGTCAAATTCAAGTGCAAGCCAAACAGTTCCTGAAAAGTAGCCAAGCGAATAATTTTCATGGAATACTTTCCATTCGCCGGCATTCTCCGCTTGACCAGTATTGCTAGCGAGATGGGTGACATCGCATTTAGCGTTGCTGTCTACAAATTCCAAACATATGTACTTAGTTTCTCTGGACACGTCGGCCAAAACCGACTGGTTGGTAAACATGAGCAGAATCAAAGTTGCGAGCGCTTTAACCATTAAATATTTATCGGGAAATTCGCGTGCATCGCCAAATGAATAGACAAGAATTCTCTTTTAAGACGATGTAATGCCTCACTTTGAGATCAACCTTGACAAGCGAAAGTGCTGGCGCCTTCTAAGCTTGATTGTAGCCGGCCAGATAACAGGGTGCGCCACAGCCAAGGTGTTTTTTTATGCCTCTTGCGCATCCCTGCCCCCCAAATAAAATAAGTTAATGGATGCTCCGATAGGGGTAAATGGACAGTCAAGATTTCGATCGCGAACTCGAGGTCGAGTTCAAAGGAAAACTCAGGAGCATCCTGCTCTATTTGGCAGCTCCGCTGACCTTATTTTTTTGGGTAGCGGACTCTCAGATGGTTCCACAGCTAAAATGGACTACGCTGGTTCTTCGAATAACCTCAGCTGGCATCGTCACAGTCTTGGCTCTCGCGGCTTATCACGTACGCCCCCTCTACAATGTTTACCGCTACACGCTTCTCTCGGTCTTCGTTGTGGCCCTACCCCTCCAAGTAACGATCGTCTTATCAAACGACATTTCTATGCTCTATATTGGCGGCATACATACGTTAGGGTTGGCGGCACTCATCTTTTTCCCGATGCCGCAGACTTACTTTCTCGTAGGCGCTGCCATTATTTATTGGCCACTAGTGTACATGTTAGCCAAAACAAGTATTTCAAGTTCGTCCATGGGAATCGCGGTTTACCATTCCATGCACACATTATATGTACTTATTATCGCCTATTCCATTAAGAACATTCAGCAGAGGCTACGAGAAAGAGAATTCATCGGTCGCCAGCGCCTTACCTCTGAAGTTCAGCTAAGAGAATCGCTATATCGACAGGTTTCTCGTCAAGTTGCCCACGACATTCAATCCCCCATATCCGCACTTAAATCAGTCTTCAAGATGGCCGACGGTTTGAATCGTGACTTGTGGAAGATAGTAAATAGCTCTGTTCAAAGAATCGAAGATATTGCCGTTGATATTCAGAATATAGCAAAGAGAGAAGCGGATGAACTCTATCAAAATCGAATTGAACCCCTGACTCAGAATAATGTTGGAGAACTCTTGCAGACATTGGTTGAGGAAAAAAGGTTGGAATACTCAAATGAGGCAATAAAAATTGATTTTAGATCTGAACTTAAAGATGGCGGAAAGATAGTTTGTCAGAAGTCTGTTTTCAGCAGGGTCGTTTCTAATATTTGCAATAACGCTAAGGAGGCATCCAAAGCGGGGGACACGATCCAAGTTAATCTTAGAGAGTCCACCTCAGGTGAACAAGATCGAGAAGGTGGCTCAAAACTAATCGTTATAGAAATCAAAGATAACGGATCCGGAATGCCGACTGAGATTCTCAAAAACATCGGGAAGAAGGGGTTTTCATACAATAAACCATTCGGATCAGGCCTGGGGGTTCACTATGCTAAAGAGGCGATTGAACGTTGGAATGGCACACTTCAAATAGATTCCAGCCTAAGTAAAGGTACGACAGTTCGAATATTACTCAGAGGAGAATCTTGAAGCCGACAAACTCACCCCGTATGGCGAGATCCTAAGGCCGGGAAAAAGCGTAAGGTTAGCTAACTATAGAGTGCGTGTCCCCACGATTAGCTCAGAGTATCAATAATACCTGCTTGAAATCCTTGAAAAAAATAAGTCTACTAATTGCTACTTCTAGTGAGCCGTTTGTACCTTCGGTATTCTCGAAACGTAAAAACGTACCTCATAAGTATTTTTAGCTAAAAATTTGAAAGGGTTCGACGTGGGCGAAATTCCATTACATCCGGCAATTGTTCATCTGCCAATAGCTCTTGGGTTGATTACTCCACTTCTTTTGGTTGTTGTTCTTATTGGCCAAAAAAAACTGACCTGGCACAAAACTACTTGGCTGTTAGTGATCCTTTCAAACTTGCTCATAGCGACCACAGCTTTTTTTGCCGAAAGGTCCGGTGAAGAAGACTACGACCGGGTAGAGATTGTCGTAGGCGATGAACCCGTTCACGAACACGAAGAATGGGGCGAAAAAGTTTTAGTGAGTGCTTTAACGGCGCTTACTTTGTCAGTGGTTGCCTACTTTGTTAGTGGCTTTGGGCTTGTTTACGTCACACTTGCTGCGAACCTCGTTGTCATGTTTCTCGTCCTTCAAGCCGGCAGAACCGGCGGCGAACTTATTTACATATACGGTGGCGCCGCAGCTCACGCACCTTCGCCGGCGGGTTTGCAATTGATCCCAGAAGAGATGCCGACCTTAGATTTAGAGAACATTGAAAAGGAGCTTGATGCTCTACCAGAAATCGATACTTTAGAAACAGATCAATGAAAAACGGATAGCACGATGCTATCCGCTGCTTCAGTTTATCCTAACTCTTCGTTTTTGATTTTGAGTTCAAAAACCTAAGCCAATGTCCACGCTCTACCTCTACCTCGCACTTCATGCGTAAGGCTAAAGTCAGCGCTCTACCGCCACCTTCGTAACTCGAAAGCCTTTTCCGTTAACACTCGAATCACTTTTGAAAACTAGTTTGCCGACATTACCTAACACCGCCTGAGTGTAGTGGCCGGTCATCTTCCCCGAAAGAACTTCGATTTCATTTGAGCTTCCATCCAAGACCGTTATCGTATCGTACCGAGGCTCCGTATCAATCATTTCGAAGTACACGTAAAATTTCTTTACTGAATTATCTAAAATTATATCGAAGGTTTGAGTGTAATCACTTTGATAGTTGAGTAGTTCAATATTCTGACTAATCGACTCTAGCCTATTTGGATCCGGGATCACAGAGTCTCGCACCTTACCCGTAAGGGCTGCGTAAACGTCTAAATTCCCGCCAGTAGCCACATGACTACTTATTCTGGGGTTGGGGCGTGCCGTGGCTAAAATTCGCTCCTTGATCTGCTCGCCTGTCCAGTTGGGGAAAAGAGATTTTACTAACGCTACCGCGCCCGCTACATGCGGAGTTGCCATGGAAGTTCCAGAATAACTCTTAGTACCCCCACCGAGAATCGTCGAAACGATATCTACGCCTGGAGCCGCGATGTCGACTGTGGTCTTTCCGTAGCAGGAGAAATTGGCCAGAGATCCTCTTCGATCGATTGCAGCAACAGAAATGATGTTGTCGCTGTCATAGCTAGCGGGATATTGTGGTGTCGTGTCGTTATTACTGCTCGAATTGCCGGCAGCTGCGACAAATAGCTTTCCTTTTTCACCGGCTCTCTGGATGGCTTCTTTCATGGCCTGAGAAGCAGGGCCGCCTCCCCAAGAGTTACTAGAAAAGAAGGCTGGGCTTTGTGTCACGTAGTCTATTGATTTAACAGCATTTGCCAAAGAACCTGATCCAGAGCCGGTGAGAAACTTCACACCCATAATCTTTGCATTCCATGACACGCCAACAACTCCTAGGCCGTTGTTGCCTTTTGCGGCAATAGTTCCTGCACAGTGAGTTCCATGATTGTTATCATCCATGGGATCGCCATCATCGTTAGCAAAGTCGTATCCGTGAATATCATCGACGTAGCCGTTTCCATCATCGTCGACTCCGGGCACTCCATTGAGCTCGGCTTCGTTAACCCAAGCATTCTCTCGCAGATCGGGATGAGTATAGTCGACACCCGTATCGATCACTGCAACAATCACGTCGCTACTTCCTTGAGTTAGCTGCCAGGCGTCCGACGCCCCAGAGTCCATTTGTTCAATACCAGGTCGCCCTTGAGAATCTAGCTGCCCACTGTTTTTCATTCCCCAAAGTACCGGTAGGTCTGGATCATCTGGAACCTGAGCGAATGAATCAGCATAGTAAAGGTAGTTAGGCTCCGCATATCTTAGAATTCCTGATTTCATCATATCTTCAATAGCCGCGCCTGACTTTTCGGCAATACTCCGAACAACGAGATAAACCCCTTCTCGTTCGTTAACAATTTCTACATTTGAAACATTTAGCATTTTCAGAATTTCAAATACGTTAAAGGTCTTCGCTTCTTTAGTAAGTCCGACAACATACTCTCCTGGTATAGCATCAAACTTTTTTTCGGTCTCTTTTGCTTCAGCCGCTATTGCTATTAAGAATGCGCTGAATACAATCACGCTTAGTCGTGAAAAACGACTCATGTCCCCTCCTTGGTCGCTTGTGATTTGGCCCCTCATTGACAAACTCCAGTCTAATGAAAGGCTAGAAGTCATACCACTTTCATTGCTGCACTCACTGCCATAGTCCTGAGGATACGAAGACCTTGGGCCTGCAGACCCATCACTAAGGCCGAGCAAACTCGGGTGGGGTGGTCAACAATGTCATCCTTTGTCAGAAATTAGAGATACCTTTGTCGGTGAATTTTTAGCAAAATGTCCGTCTACAGAAGGAACACAAATGAAACTATATTATACTAAAGGTGCCTGCTCCGTTGCCGCCCATATTGCCCTTGAACACTCAGGGCTGCTTTTTGAACTAAAGGAGATTGCAAAAGACACTCCTCAAGAGCAACGTGATCGGTTTATCAAACTCAATAGCAAACACAAAGTTCCGACTCTCGAGTTGTCTCCAGGAAGCGTTGTTACAGAAAATCCTGCTGTTTTGATGTACATCGCTTCGCAATCTAAGGTTTCCATAGTGCCGAGCCCAGAAGAACTTGCGCCACACAAGCTCATCGAAATTCTTAGTTTTGCTGCATCCGAGGTGCACCCACCGTTCTCCTTTCTATTTCACCCTGATGCTTACTCTTTTGACGAAACCAATGTTCCTCATATTAAAAGTGTAGGAGTCAAAAAGATTACAAATTCCTTTTCATGGGTTGAAAGTCAAATATCTGGTAAGTTCTATTTTGGAGATGACCCGTCCATTGTTGATTTCTACCTTTTTATTTTTTATCGCTGGGCTCAAGTTTTTAAGATACCTATCGAGCCTTTTCAGAAATTCAAAACACTTTTTTTGTCTGTTCTCGCACTTGATAGTACGCATCGAGCTCTCACAAGTGAAGGTCTTAGTCATTGGAGAAGGCAGCTCGAACAAACTCCCTCAGGGTCGAAATCGACAGATTAATTTCTCAACTGTGTGTAACAATGGTGCCAATAATTTAACCGGAATACCTAAAACATGAAAACTCGAGATCCTGACTTAGAAAATTCAGAGCGCATGGAAGCATTAGCAAAAAGCATTGATTTGCTAGAAGAAGTTGAAAAGCATCTTCTTCATTCATTCAACAATCAAAATTGTGAGCCAGCACACGACTCCTTGATCAAGGGTTTAATGGAAATCAAGGGTTCAGCCGCTGTTGACGGTCAACGAGAGCTTAAAGAACACCTAGAAGAAATAACAAAAGGTATGGCTGAGCTCCCGTCGACCGCACACAGTGAGCTTTTCACTCGAAAAATTGACTCCTACTTATTTAACCTTGAAAGCGCTAGATCACTACTTGTAACATCTGGACTATTTGATCTCGTTGAGTCGACTATGGACTCAAAGCCGAATGCTTACTCAGAGCCATCAGCTATGGCGTTTTCTAAGGTCGACTTGGGCGGCCCCAATCCCCTCGTTGTTGTAGATGATGAGCCAGAAATTCTAGAGATAATGAGAGAAATTTTGTTAGAAACCGGCTACGACGTTATTACGTTTTCAGACCCTAGAGAGGCACTTCGCGAGCTTGTAAAGCTTGGGCCGATGTGTGTGTTTACAGATTACGAAATGCCCAAACTCAATGGAATAGATTTTATTAAAGAGATTCGAAAAAAAGATGATATATCTCCAATTGTTCTGGTGAGCGCCTACTTAAGCAAGTCGGCGCTCGTTGAGGCCATTAACCTCGGCGTCGATAGCGCTATCGAGAAGCCATTTACAAGCAAACAATTGATCGCTAAGACCCTACAGATGATCGGCTCCCTAAAGAAAAGACTGTTAACTTACTCGGCAGCAAGTGGCCTACTTCTGCACTCGCTTTCATTAGAAGATATTAAGTCTGACAATCAGATTTCAAAGCGAAAGAAGTGGCTCAGAGCACAGACCTCTGATTATTTACGTCTTAAAGCGAAACACTTTAGGCTTCTTGCGCCCGGACCGAACTGAGGTCTATTGGACTTGCCTTTTAATCTTAATACCTCTGCTAAACGCTTGAACTCTCAAGTAATTTTTAATAAATACCGACTCGAAGTTGATGGACATAAAACCAGGGAATCCCGTAAAATCGTACACCCTACTCTATGCAGTAACCGGGACCTTCATCGGACTTATTTTTTCGGCTTTTGCTGAGACACATGATTTAAAATTAGTAATTTCTGCGACGCCGATTCTTTTAGGATTATTGGCGACCCTTGTGGGCCTAAAGCAAGACTCACTGATAAGGCTTTTTTCGCATCAGTTGACGACTCATCGCCTTGATACAAAGAATCAAATACGTGAACTAGAAAAGGTTGCTAAGTTTGGAAGCTGGCGACTAGACATCGAAAATAAAACGATCTCGTGGACAGAAGGATGTGCCTCGTTGTTTGAAGAGTCGCATGATGGCTCTGAGATTCCGTTTGAGGATTGGCTCCAGAAGATACACCCGGCCCACCGCCTTGAAATAAGAGAAGGTGTTCAGTCACTCATAGCGGGCGCGAACACTCAGTTTCGAGTTGTTTTTCGAACTGCCAGTTTAAACTCTAAAGGTGGAAGATGGATCGAATCCTACGTCACCTCATTTCATACGAACGGTCAATCGTCTCAAATTATCGCAACTGCCAACGATATCACCAGTGCTAAGGTAGCCCAGGATGAAGTGCAGATCTATCAAGACGCTCTAGATCAAGCCACAATTGTTACCGTAACTGATGCTTCCGGAAATATCACCTACGCTAATGAAAAGTTTTTTGAAATAAGCGGATTTGAAAAAGAAGAAGTCATTGGGCAGAACCACCGGATTGTGAAGTCTGACGTTATGCCTGCAGACTTTTTCAACAACATGTGGGCAACTATTAGCTCTGGAAAACCCTGGCGAGGAGAAATCTGCAACAAGAGTAAAGGCTCAGAGCTCTACTGGGTTGACACAACGATTGTTCCTTTTGTGAACTCACTCGGTAGAATCACCCAGTACGTTTCGATCCGCCATGAAATCACAGAGCGCAAGAGAATTGAGGTTCAGCTCAAAGAGTCTACGAAAGCTCGCTCTGAATTTTTGGCGAATATGAGTCACGAGATCCGCACACCGATGAACGGTATTATCGGCATGGTGCAGCTGCTCCTCGACACGCCCATCAATGCCGAGCAAACACAGCTGCTCAACGTCATTAAAAACTGTGGCAGTTCGCTAATGGAGGTTATCAATGACGTTCTCGATTTTTCAAAGCTGGAGGCCAACAAAGTTGAGCTTGAAAGCAGAGAGTTTTCAATTTCTCAGTGCGTTCTAGAGACAATAGATGTCTTTCGATTTCAGGCAAAAGAAAAAGGACTCAAACTCGACTGCACAATCAACGCTAGCGCAAGCCAGACCGTGACTGGCGATCCAACTCGTATTCGGCAGATACTTACGAATCTTATTGGCAATGCAATTAAGTTCACGCAGGTAGGCAGTGTGAATGTTAGTGTAAACTCAAAACAGGTCGACTCCAGAAGATGTCGCGTCGAATTTGCGGTAGCAGACACGGGCGTCGGAATCCCAAAGTCGCTGCAAGGCAAATTGTTTCAATCGTTCTCGCAAGTCGACGCTTCGACCACCAGGGAATTCGGCGGTACTGGGCTTGGGCTTGCAATTAGTAAAGGACTTTGCGACAAAATGGGAGGCACAATATCTTTTGAAACAAAACCTTCCATTGGCTCTACATTTCGTTTCGTTCTTGAATTAGACCAGGTGGCGAAAGAAGAGAAATCCAATCAGATGGATGTCAGTGCCTTCGAAGGCTCTCAGCGTTTACCCGACAAAAAGCCCGATTTATATAAGCACCTCAAGTCTCTTGCGGAAAGTTTGCCACTAAGAATACTTGTAGCCGAAGACAATTCTACCAATCTGATGGTAGCCATCGGGCTATTAAAGAAGCTCGGATATCACGCGGATGTGGCTAAGACAGGGCATGAAGTTGTCAAATTGTTAGAAGAAAGACATTACGACATCATATTTATGGATTGCCAAATGCCAGTGATGGATGGGTTTGAAGCCACAAGGCAAATTCTCAAACATAATAGCACATGCCCTTATATTATTGCTCTCTCAGCAAGTACGACATCAGAGGACAGGAAGCGCTGCGCCGAAGCAGGCATGCATGACTTTTTGGCAAAACCATTACTACTAGAATGCCTTAAGGATGCACTCCTTAAGTACCCCTCGAAGAAAAGAGAAATAGCCTCATGAACTCACCTAAGAGACAAAGCTTCAGGTATAGAACTTTCCAAAAGGATCGATTCACTGAGAATCTCGGGCAAACGACTGACTTGATTGTGGATACGATTTCGAGTTTTCTGAGCACCTACTCCGATCAGCTTGCAAAAATCGAAACGGCTATAACTACTGGAAACCTGCAAGATCTAGAAATTTCAGCACATGCTTTAAAGGGCGCCGTCTCTAACTTTTATGCAGATGAAGCCTACCTGATTGCTTGGAAGCTCGAGCAAATGGGGCACGACAAAGTTACAACAGATACCCTGTCTTTATTTCAGCAACTAACAGTGGCCATTAACCATTTAACCTTAGATTTGAGAGATTTTCTCGATGAGATTACCAATAAATAAAAAGAAAAAGATTCTTATTGTAGATGACAGCGCCTTTGACCAAAGACTGGCGGCGAAAATTCTCTCTTCGAGAGAAGACCTTGACCCAGTTTGCGTTAGTAGCGGTGACGAATGCTTAGAAGCACTTAAAGAAAATAACATAGCGATGATTCTTATGGATATAATGATGCCTGGTAAATACGGCACCCAAATCCTTATGGATATTCGAAAAACTCATAGCCCAATTGAACTGCCAATCATTATGGTTACAGCTAAAACTGATATTTCAGATGTGGTTGGATGCATTGAATCTGGAGCAAACGATTTTTTAACAAAGCCGCTCAACTTTGAAGTTACAATGGCCCGAATATTATACTGCTCCCCGATAACTCGTTGACAGTATCATCCGGAGACTCAGCCGGCAATATTGTGAACCCCAGACCCATAAAAACATGGTATAAATGGAGTCCTTAAATGGAGCAGGAAATGGCTAAAACT
>Ga0210057_1000372_pt1 | contig 75274 bp, 81 predicted proteins | sample CryGeyCG2114_010_2_FD_183968 | JGI IMG/M metagenome (GOLD analysis project Ga0210057, IMG submission 183968) | Groundwater microbial communities from aquifer - Crystal Geyser CG10_big_fil_rev_8/21/14_0.10 (SPAdes) (version 2) | ecosystem: Environmental > Aquatic > Deep subsurface > Groundwater ... | reverse complement strand
GTAATATTTAGCTCCTCCGCTCACATCACTACTGACAAAGACGACAACCAAATCTGTGCCTTCCACCCTGGCGCGGGCAATGAAGCCGGCTCGCCATCTATAGAAACCATAACAGAAGAAATTGCGATTGCGATTGTGTCCCCCACAAAAAAAGAAGTAATGATCAAGCACGCAAAAGAATGCGAAGAAAAAGAAATTCCACTGGTATTTGATCCAGGTCAACAACTAACCGCCCTATCTCCGCAAGAATTAATGCTTATCATTGGACAAGCCAAATTCCTTATTGTAAACGACTATGAATTAAAGCTCGTGGAAGAAAAAACCGGCTGGGGCAAGCAAGAAATATTAAACCACGTGGATGTGTTAATAACCACCCTTGGTGAAAAAGGTTCTGAGATTGCAACATCGGACGAATTAATAAATATCAATCCTTGTCCGGCAACTTCGGTCGATGACCCAACCGGCGCAGGCGATGCTTATCGAGCCGGTTTCTTTACTGCTTATCTCAATGATAATGATCTAAAAACATGCGGACAAGTCGCCAGTGTTACCGCGACATACGCAGTAGAAAATTACGGAACTCAAAAACATTCTTATTCCAAAAAAGAATTTGCAGAAAGATATAAGTCCGTTTATGGGGAAGAAATATCTCTTTAGAGAAAATTTTTGACTTTTTGTAAATTTAATATATAATAAATTCCTAAAAAATACCTATGCTCTCAAATGTATTTTTAATTATCACAGGCTTAATAACATTGGTCATAGGCGGAGAAATTTTTGTAAGAGGCTCAGCGTCCATTGCCAAAAGATTGCACATCTCACCACTGGTTATTGGATTAACTATTGTTGCTTTTGGCACTTCCGCGCCTGAGTTGTTTGTAAATATTTATTCGGCCGTACAAGGAGCGCCTGATATAGCGCTCGGCAATATACTGGGATCAAATATCTCAAACGTACTCCTTGTTTTGGGAATATCTGCAATAATTTTTCCACTTACCGTAAAACAAGGAACTGTCTGGAAAGAAATTCCATTTAGCATTTTAACTGTTTTAGTTCTTTTCTTACTGGCAAATGATGTAATATTTGGCAATAACGCAATAAATATATTAACCGCGGCTGACGGACTAGTGCTAATAAGTTTCTTTCTTATATTCATCTACTACACATTTGGGTTAGCAAGAGTAAAAGGTGAAAAAGAAGAAGCCCCCGAAAAATTCTCATGGACAACCTCTACCTTATTTATATTAGGCGGAGTTATATCCTTGGCTCTCGGCAGCAAACTAATGGTTGATAATGGAATAATTCTAGCTAGACTTGCCGGCTTGTCTGAATTGCTTATTGGCTTGACTATCACAGCAGTTGGCACATCTCTACCAGAGCTGGCAACTTCAGTAATTGCCGCCTATCGCCGACACGACCAGTTAGCCATAGGAAATATTGTGGGATCAAATATTTTTAATGTTTTGTGGATCCTTGGGCTTACACCATTAGTACACCCAATAGAAATAAAAAATGCCGTAAACACCGACATAATAATAACAGTCGCTGTCTCTGCCCTTCTTTTTGTATTCATGTTCGTTGGCAAGCGTTCCGGAAGATACACGCTAAGACGCTGGCAAGGAATAATATTTATTCTGTTATATATAACATACACGGCATTTATATTTATAAGAGGCTAATACAGCAAATTAAGCAACATAAGCAATAAGCAAACTAAGCAATTAAAATAAATCTTAAATATCTATGGAAAACAAAGTAGCAGACATATCACTTGCAGATTGGGGGAGGAAAGAAATAGTAATAGCCGAGCAAGAAATGCCCGGCCTTATGTCCATTAGAGAAAAATACGCCAAAGACCAACCCCTAAAAGATGTAAAAATAATGGGCTCTTTGCATATGACAATACAAACTGCCGTATTAATAGAAACACTGGTTGCTCTTGGCGCCAATGTAAGATGGGCAAGTTGTAATATATTTTCAACGCAAGATCATGCCGCGGCCGCAATTGCTCAAGCAGGAATTGCTGTATTTGCATGGAAAGGAGAAACCTTGGAAGAATACTGGTGGTGCACAGAACGCGCCCTAGATTTTGGAGATGGCTCTGGACCAGACATGATAGTGGACGACGGCTCTGATGCGACTCTTTTGGTACACAAAGGAGTTGAAATAGAAAATAATCCAAATCTTCTAAAAGAAGATTATTCAAACGAAGGCGAAGACTTCCAAGAATTAATAAAATTACTTGCAAAAGAATACGAAAAAAATCCAACCCGCTGGCAAAGTGTTGCAAAAAATATTAAAGGTACATCTGAAGAAACAACAACCGGAGTGCATCGCCTTTATCAACTGCACAAAGAAGGCAAACTCTTATTTCCTGCAATTAATGTAAATGATTCTGTAACAAAAAGTAAATTTGACAATGTATATGGATGCCGTCATTCTGTTATAGACGGATTAAATCGCGCCATGGACGTAATGCTTTCCGGGAAAGTTGCTGTTGTATGCGGATACGGAGATGTTGGCAAAGGATGCGCCCAAGCATTAGACGGACAAGGCTGTCGTGTAATTATCACAGAAATAGACCCAATCTGCGCTTTACAAGCCGCCATGGAGGGCTACGAAGTAACAACCCTAGAAGATACACTTGGCAGAGCCGATATTTATGTAACCACGACAGGAAATAAAGATATCATACGCCTTGAGCATATGGAAAAAATGAAAGATCAGGCGGTTGTGTGTAATATAGGGCACTTTGATAATGAAATACAAATAGAACTTCTAAACGCAAAAAAAGATGTGAAAAAAACTAATATCAAACCCCAAGTAGACAAATACACATTTCCTTCCGGAAATGAAATATTTATGTTAGCCGAAGGACGTTTGATGAATTTAGGCTGTGCAACCGGACATCCAAGTTTTGTAATGAGCAATAGCTTTTCAAATCAAGTGTTGGCACAACTTGAATTATGGAAAAATAATTATGAAATTGGAGTTTATACCCTGCCAAAAAGATTAGACGAAGAAGTTGCCAGACTGCATTTGGAAAAAATAGGAATAAAATTATCAAAGCTTAGCCAAGAGCAAGCCGATTACATAAATGTTGATGTAGATGGACCTTACAAACCGGATCATTATAGGTACTAAAAAAAGAAACCACCTAACCCAAGGAAGCCAAACGGCTTCTTTGTTTTTGGTGGTTGTATAACTCTCCTTTGGTTTTTAGTACTCAAGATTACAAATTCTGGGATATTTTTGTATGTCCAAAAGGAGATCTTGATCAGTAAATGTGTCATGAGTAATTTGTACCCAATCAGGCCGTGACCATTCCTGTTTACTAGGACAAATAGACCTCATCCAACTTAGATACGGTCCTATTTCTTTGGTTTCTGGATTACAACGAGTGTAATGCAAAACCTGTCCATTATTTATTCGATCACAAGGATCATTTGAATTCTGAAACCCCAACCATTGTTCCTGCGACATCCTCTCTAGTAGCACCCTAAACGACCACATAACCTCTCCGTGAGATACAATTATAACCCGCTTATTTGCACATTCACGATGAAGTGTTTGAATGGTGCTATCAATACGCATGCACGTGTCTGCCATTGACTCGCCATTTGACGGTCTTCGGTAAAAAGGCTGCACCTCCTGAGATTCAATTTTTTTCTTGAATTTTTCCAGCCTGTCCGCTGGAGTAAGGTCGCCACTTTCTCCCTGATCCCGTTCACGCAACATAAAGTCCGTATACCATTTTGCATTTGGAAGTCCCAGTAATGCCGCGGTCTCTTTTGCTCTTAGATAATCCGACGTATAATAACGATCAAAATCTACGTTCATGTTTTTTTGCAACCAAGCACCGGTTATTTGAGCTTGTTCAATACCTCGATTTGTAAGCCGCCACACTGAGCTGTGTCTACACATAAATTCTTCGGTAAATGCCGAGAAATCCCCGCGTTTAGACATATGAATAGCCACATTTCCTTCACTCTGTCCATGTCGAACCAAAACCAGATCAATAGGCATAACAATCCTCTCTCCTTTTGTAATTTGTAATGAGTTAACTAAGGTTAATATGTTTTTGATAAAAAGTCAACAATTTAACATACAAAAAATTCTCAATTTATTATCCCTCAAACAAGGGCCGCCAATTTGATACGTATTTTTAAATCAATACTCTTGAAAAAGTACCAAAAATATGCTATCCTCTACTTATACCAAAAAAGTATGAAAAAAGTAAAACTAGGAAAACTAAAAGAAAAGTACAAAGGAAAAATTTTCTCAATAAAAGAAAGAGAGGTTCAATTTTCTAATGGAGAAAAAACCACTTATGAGTATTGTGAAAGATACCCAAGTGTAAGCATCTTGGCTTTTAATGATAAGAAAGAACTTCTAATGATAAAAGAAAAAAGGCGCGGATACAAAAAAAATGTCTGGTTTTTACCGGGCGGCCGCATGGACAAACCCGGAGAAACGCCAAAAGCAGCCGCCTTAAGAGAATTACAAGAAGAAACCGGCTACAAAGCAAAACAACTCAAACTAATACACAAAAAATCACCAAGCAATACACTACTTTGGGATATATTTATATATTACGCCAAAGATTTAGAACATGTTGGCGCAAGTCCAGAATTAGGCGAAGAAATTACAGCCGTTAAATTCATTCCATTTAAAAAAGTAGTAAAAATGGCCTTAGATGGAACCATCGAGAATGAATTTATTTCATATAATATAATACGGTTTGATTACATGCTAAAAAACAAAGAATTTACCCGGAACCACTAAGGTTCTGGGTACCCCAAACCCTCAGTGGTTTGGGGTAAATTATACGGTACATGTTATATGTTAAATGTTATATGCTAATACGCTTACAAAAACACATTGCAGATCTTGGTATTTGTTCTCGCCGAAAGGCGGAAGTTTTTATTAGTGAAGGAAAAGTAAAAGTAAATGGAGAATTAGTTACTAAATTAGGCACAAAAGTTAATCCAACAAAAGACAAGGTTGAGGTTGAGGGTGCAAACAAGCCAAAAACAAAAGAATCGAATGTGTACATAATGTTAAATAAGCCAATTGACTATATATGCAGCTCAAGCAATGAACAAGGTCAATCAGTATTAGATTTATTAACCAAGAATAACTGTATTGGTACAGCTTGCCCGGCGAAGCCAGAAGGGCGAAGACGGGTGTACCCAGTAGGCAGATTAGACAAGGATTCTGAAGGGTTAGTTCTCCTTACAAATGACGGTGAGTTAACCAATTTACTTACCCACCCTCGTTATGAGCACGAAAAAGAATACGAAGTCATAATTGATAAATCTCTAACCAAAGATGCAAAAAGTGTATTAGAGTCTGGGATGAACATTGATGGAATCCTCTTCCAAGGCATCAGAATAAAAAAAGAATTTAATAAAGGTAGAAAAACTATAGTCACAATAATACTAAAAGAGGGCAAAAACAGACAAATTCGCAAAATGTTTGGACGTCTAGGCTATAATCTGGCCTCCCTTAGAAGAATACGCATCGGAAAGCTCAAATTAGGGACCCTGCCCATTGGCAAGTGGAAGCTTGTAAAAAAAGACGATATAATATAGAATATTTGTATAAGTCAATTTTAATTATAAAATATATGAGAGAAGGATCAAAACCAATTAGCGTAGAACCCAGTGGAGAAGGGGTCAAAAATAAAAACACAATCGCTAAAGAAGTCTTAGGAAACATAGAAAGGGCGGCAGAAGAACAGGGCGGCTTAGCAGACGTACTTGAGCCTGGCATAACTGATGCCACCTCCGAAGAAATCGAGGGAGCGGTAAATATAGCCGAAGAAAAAGGTCCGACAGTAGAACAAACAAACCGAGAAAAAGAGGTCGGCGAGGCATTAAAAAAAGCCTTTGACGCAGCGGATAAACCACTAAACTAAAAAATTAACTTTTAATAAAAAACATATGGGATTTTTTGGAAACCTATTTGGAAAGAAAAAAAGTGAAACAGCTCAGCCAATGGCCGAACCGGACACAACCCAAGAAGAAGTGGTGACTGGCGACTCAACAGAAACTGAAACACCAATGGAAGAACAAGGAGCAGAACAACCAAAAGAAGAATAAACTAAAACCCCCCCGACTAAGTCGGGGGGGTTTGTGTAATTATAGGACAAAATGGTATACTATACTTATCTAAAACCTAAAAATCAAACAAAATATGTCAGATAAAAATCAAATTAGTTTCACAAAAATTCGCTCTGTAATATTCTTATTAATGATAGTGGTCCTATTAGCTGGTCTATTTTTTTTAGTTAGACCATTCTTTTCTGCGATTTTTTGGGCTGCAATAATCGCCATATTAGTATACCCTTTGCACAAAAAATTAACCAAATATATAGATGCGCCCTCTGTCAGCGCAATCATAAGTTTAATAATGGTAATCGTTCTTATATTTATACCACTAACTCTCCTAGCGTTTCTCTTGGTACAGCAATCCGTTGTCTTGTACAACTCTTTTTCAACAGAAAATATAATAACAAATGTCCAAGGAGTTACTTCATGGTTCGAAAAAACTCCTCTAGGCCCATACATCATAGAAGTAAGCCAACAGTGGACAACATATGCCGCTACTGCCGCTAAATCAGTCAGCTTATTCCTATTCCAAAATATAAGAAGCATTACGCAAAACTCTGTTAGTTTTGTATTCACAGTCTTTATAATGTTTTATACGCTTTACTTCTTTTTTAAAGATGGAGAAAAAATGGTAGAACGCATTTCGTATCTATCACCAATAGGCGAAAAATATGAAAAAATGCTCTATGAGAAATTTAGAACTACAGCAATATCTACAATAAAAACAACTTTTGTAATTGGCGGAATACAAGGAGCTCTAGGGGCTGTATTGTTTTTCGCAGTAGGTATAGAGGGCGCTTTTATCTGGGGAGTAATAATGGCCGCATTATCAATAATACCTGCTCTTGGATCATTTATTATCTGGCTGCCCGCCGCTATAATTATGTTTGCATTAGGAAATATTTGGCAAGGTATTCTTATTTTAATTATTGGTATCTTTGTAATAAGCATCATCGATAATTTACTTAGGCCGGTGCTTGTTGGAAAAGGTACTGAAATGCACCCCCTTATAGTTCTGTTTTCTACATTGGGAGGATTATTTATCTTTGGCATCTCGGGATTTGTAATTGGTCCAATTATTGCCGCTATGTTTTTTGCCGCTATTTCCATATACTCACACTACTTCAGAAGTGAGCTGGAAAGTAATTAGTTATAACATGCCATTAATAATATTTAATAATATCAAAGAAAAAGATAAAACAGAAACAGTTAAAAAACTGCTAATTCAAAGCACCCCCAACCAAGAATTTTTCTTTATGATTATATTGGCTGTGGCTATGGCTACTTTTGGACTACTTCTAAATAATTCAGCCATTATCATAGGTAGTATGTTAATCTCACCCATACTATACTCTTTCTTAAGTCTTTCTCTTGGATTAAGCATTTCAGACCCAAAGATAATCCTTAGGTCTATCCTATCAATCGTAAAATCACTTACTATAGGAATTGCAACAGCAACATTAATAACTTTGTTCTTTAGCAAAGAAATTGCTCCCGAAATCATAGCCCAAACGACTCCCTCTCTTGCGTATGGAGCAGTTGCATTCATCGCCGGCTTTGCCGCCGCATTTTCCGTTGCAAAACCACAGCTAAACGAAACATTCTCCGGGATTGCAATCGCAGTAGCGTTAATACCGCCAATCGCAGTAATTGGGATTGGAATTGCAAAATTTGACTGGATTATTATACGCGAGTCCTTATTACTTTTTGTACTAAACACTATCGCTATTTTTGCAGGAAGTATAATTGTCTTTTCATTGATGAATTTTTTCGCAAAAAAAAATATAGCGGAATCTACTATCAAAAATGAAGACAGAAAAATTAAAGAAATCAAAGAAAAAGTTGAATCAGAAAAAGCACTCGAAAGAGAAGAATTAAAAAATACCTAAAAGGGCACTTGGTGCCAAGAGCGGGAATCCCCGCTTCGCTTATGAGCTACGCGGGGTAAACTTCTCATCCCGCATCTGAATCCAATATATTTTCAAAAAAAAGCCTCAACTTAGTATTAAGGCTTTACTAGTGCCAAGAGCGGGAATCGAACCCGCACGCTCTTGCGAGCACAGGATTTTAAGTCCTGCGTGTCTACCAGTTCCACCATCTCGGCATACCCCTTATTTAACCATTAAAAAACACTCCTGTCAATATTATTCAAAATCCTCCCCTGGTAGGGGAGGATTTTATATTCTTATTTTTTATTCCGTTGCTTCAACCAAAGCACCTTCTTCTTCTTTTTTCACTTCTTTGACCTCTTTCTCTTTCTTATCTTTGCTGTCTTCATCTTTTTTCTTTGGAACGCCTTTCACACCCTCCGCCTTTAGTCCCAAACGATGCTCTGCTGGCTCAATATTTACAATCTCAAACTTATATAATTCCCCAAGATTAAACTTTTCTCTAAGCTGATCTATGTCGCGTATCGGAGTATCAGAAAGCTCTGAGATATGCGCCAAACCATGTATATCTTCGTCCAATTTTACCATCAATCCAAAAGGTTCTATTTTATGAACCCGTGCCTCAACAATCTGTCCAACCTTATAATTGTCCTTCACTTTCTTCCAAGGATCATCAACCAATCGCTTTATAGATAGGTATATTTTTGATTTATTGAGATCAATAATTTGAGCCTTTACTTTATCGCCCACTTTCAAAACATCTTTTGGGTGATCAATTCTTTGCCAAACTATTTCAGAAATGTGAACCAACCCTTCCAAACCTTCCCCAAACTTTACAAAAGCGCCAAACGGTGTCAATGCAGATATCTCTCCTTCCACAACATCACCAACCTTGTATGACTCCAAAACGGCCTTTTGATCATCTTCCCAAACAGCTTTTTCAGATACAATAAGCTTATCTTCTTTTTGATCTACATCAATAACTTTTACTTGGATTTTTAATCCTATTAATTTACGTAATTGTTCTAAAATACGATTCTTATCACCACCGGGAACTCGTGGATAATGATCAGGATTTAGTTGAGAAACAGGCATAAAACCAGCCACAGCATCCATTTTCATCATTAATCCACCCTTATTGGCATCCACAACTTGTGCCTCTATCGTGACACCATCTTTTACAAACTGTGCCATGCGATCCCAAACTTTTTGGTGGCCTGCAGTACGCAGCGATAATTCCATTTCACCACTTTCATTTTCTTGCTCTATTACAGTAGCCTCCAGCTCATCCCCTACTTGTATATTAGAAAACTCAGACGACTCACTAAATAACTCGTGTCCACGAACTATACCAGTTGTAAGACCATTTATATCTAATCTTATGGCGCCATTATCAACCGAAATAACAGTTCCTGTTACTAGGTCGTCAACTTTTGGAATTTTAGCAAAATACTCTTTTAGTAATTTCCCAAACTCACTATTTTCTTTTGCCTCTTCAGCTTTTAATTTACTTGCTTGTTTTTTTGACATATATTAAAAATAAATTTTTAACCCAAGATTAACTTTGAGCGCGGCCATGTCCTGTCAACGGGATTGACCAATTAATTATATGATTTATGGTGGCATTACTATACATCAAACATGCTTCTGTGTCAATACCCGGCCAAAAAAAATAAAACCCCGACCCAATGTGACAAAAATCACATATATGAATCAGGGTGTAAACACTTTGCATGCAATCCAGTTCAAACAACCAAGTATAATTCATCTAAAAATCTCCAAAAGACCATAGTGGATTATTCTGCTGACAGCTAAGCCTAGGATTTCCTAAAAATCAGTTTATCACTAACCCAAAGGAACATAACAATAAGCCAACAAACGACATTCCACAAAAGTTTAAAAAACCACGCCACAATCATGAGAGTCACATAATTTCCTCCATTTTTGAATTTATCAATCAAAGAAAATGTGATGCTACGGTTGTTTCTATTGCCAACATTTCTCATGAATGAATTAATTGGAAAAAAGAAAAAAGCTAAAAATCCTCCAGATTCCTTCTTGTGCCAAACCCGCCAAGAAAGTTCTCCCAAGAAATAGCCAAGCAAAATCCATCCAAAGACGCAAGCTATAACAATTAATGTAGTGTACATTTTTGTTCCCCTTTTGACTCCATTGTTTGCGCCACCTTACTTGACAAAATGCCAGAAAGACGACGCTTCCAAAATCATAAATGACTATAACACAAAATCTCTTCCCCGTCAATAAAAAAACCCACTTTTACAAATTCCAAATCTATTATTACACTCCTATACAAATGAATATTTTTAGCTTAAATTAGCCAAAAATTAATAATTGTTTATATGTTTAAATGTTTATATGTTTAAATTATTACCCCTTGCGTTTTAACCCTAAATAAGCTATAATATACCCACAAAAATACGCAATCCCAGTCTACAACTGGTCAGCCCTCGGCTGATAAATTTCTAACTTAAAATATGCACTTATCATGGCTCGGCAATACCGCCATCAAAATACAAACAAAACCATTTGACCAAGAGGTTGTCATTCTCATTGATCCATATAAACCAAGTTTGGGAAGCTTCCCAAGAAACTTAACCTCCAACATTGCCCTATACTCCAGAGGAGAAAATGAATCAATTACAATATCAGGGGACCCCTTCATCTTATCAGCTCCTGGTGAAATCGAAACAAAAGGCGTCCTTGTGACAGCCTTACAAGGACACGAAGAAAAAGACACAATGTTCCGTATTGATACAGAAGATTTAAGTGTTGGACATTTGGGATTGACCACAAAAGAACTAACGGACAAACAGCTTGAAGTACTTTCAGGAATTGATATTCTATTAATCCCAATTAGCGGCAACGACAGTTACGATGTAGAGAACGCTATAAAAGTAATAAACACTATTGAACCAAGAATCATTATTCCTATAAATTATAAATCCGATAACAACCCAAAGGCAGAAAAAGTAGAAGCGTTTCTAAAAGAAATGAGCGCGTCTGATGTAAAACCAGAAAAAAAAGTAATTATAAAAAAGAAAGATTTACCACAAGAGGAAACAAGAGTTGTTTTATTAGCAAAAGAATAATAAAAATGTTGTAGTTGTTGTAATTGTTTTATCGCTCCGCTTATTCAAAATGAAATATTTATTAACAAACTCAATTACAACAATTTGAACATTTAGAACACTTGTAACATTACCTATGCCTGTCAAAAATACAAAGAAAAATTCAAAAAAGAAATCACCTAAACAAACCGCGCAGAAGAAAAAAACCGCCAGACCTGCCAAAAAAACCAAAGCTAAAGCTCCCAAGACAAAATCCAAAAAAAGAACAGATTTGAATATTAAAAAAGATATTAAAAAAGATATTAAAAAAGCGGTCGAATATATACCACAGTTGATAATTGAAAAAACTGCCTCAGGGGTAAAAACTGAAATCAAACCCAGCACCACTTTTTCTTCAGACAAAGATAAAAATGATTTACTTACCAGTGCTAGTACCCCTAAAAAGAAAGTGGTGCCGGATATAAAAAAATATTATTCAAAAGAGGATAAAAAAAAGGAACTTATGTTATGGTCTGGCGTGATAGTGGTGACATTTGCAATATTTATAATGTGGGCATCCGCTAGCAAATCACTAGTCAAAAACATCAGTAATGACAAAAACGAGATGACAGAAACACTTGTTGATAATAAAAATAAATTTGTTAGTATTGTAAGTAAAACAAATGAAGACATTCAAGAGAGGGTTGCCTCCGAAAATAAACAAAACAATACTTTCAAAACCGCAATATCAAATATGGACGAATTAATCAACTCCATCATCCAAATAACAAGCACGACCGAAAACATACTTGCCAGTTCTACTGACTTATTTGCCACCTCAACCAAGGAGATTACAACCTCAACCCAAAATTAATTAGTATTTACTGACTATTCATAATATATGACTAAAAAGACCCCTGAAGCACAGCCAAAACCAATTACTGAGAATAACCCAGGCAAAACAGAACCAATTAGACTGATTGACGAAATGCAAAACTCATATCTTGATTATGCAATGAGTGTTATTGTTTCACGCGCGCTGCCGGATGTACGAGACGGTCTCAAACCGGTCCACCGTCGTATTCTTTATGCTATGTGGGGTCTGGGGCTAAAACACACCTCAAAATTCCTCAAATCAGCGCGTGTAGTTGGAGATGTAATGGGTAAATACCACCCCCATGGCGACTCCGCTATTTATGACTCCTTGGTTCGCATGGCTCAAGATTTTTCAATGCGCCACCAGCTTGTCCACGGCCAAGGAAACTTTGGGTCAATGGATGGAGACAGCGCAGCGGCAATGAGATATACAGAGGCAAAATTAAAACAAATCTCTGAAGAATTACTTCTTGATATAGAAAAGAACACTGTTGATTTTGGCCCAAATTATGATGGATCTACAAAAGAACCGCGAGTCCTGCCAACAAAAATTCCAAATCTTTTATTGAATGGCAGTATGGGCATTGCGGTTGGAATGGCCACCAATATTCCACCACACAATCTTTCCGAATTGTGTGATGGTATTATTGCGCTTCTAGAAAAACCTAAACTTAGCGTAGAGGAAATTGCCCAACACATAAAGGGCCCTGATTTTCCCACAGGCGGAATTATTTATAACAAAAAAGATATAACCACAGCTTACGCCACTGGACGTGGTGGAATCGTACTACGCGCCAAAACCGAAATACAAGAAGGTGCAGCGGGAAAATTTCAAATTATTGTAAATGAAATCCCCTACCAAGTTAACAAAGCAAATTTATTAGAAAAAATAGCGGGATTAGTCCAAGAAAAAAAGATAGAAGGCATAAAAGACCTGCGCGATGAATCAAACAAAGACGGGGTGCGTGTTGTTATTGAACTTAAAAAAGATTCTTATCCAAAAAAGATTCTTAATCGCTTGTACAAGCTTACAGAACTGCAAACAACGTTTCATCTAAACATGATTGCCTTAATAGATGGCATACAACCTCGCTTACTTAATATAAAAATAATATTAGAAGAATTTATAAAACACAGACAAGTTGTTATCCGCCGAAGAACCGAATTTGATTTAGCAAAGGCAAAAGATCGCGCGCATATTTTGGAAGGATTAAAGAAAGCACTGGACAAAATTGACCAGATAATCAATACAATCCGCAAATCAAAAGACAAAGAAAATGCAAAGGTTAATTTGATACAAAAATTCAAATTTACCGACAGGCAGACAGTGGCTATTTTGGAAATGAGGCTCCAACAATTGGCGAACCTGGAAAGAAAGAAAATAGAAGATGAATTAAAAGAGAAAAAAGCTTTAATAAAAGAATTAGAAGCTTTGCTTGCAAGTTCACAAAAAATTAGCAGTGTAATTAAAAAAGAAATACAAGAAATAAAAGAAAAATATGGCGAAGAACGCCGTACACGTATTGTGGCTCACGGGGTCAAAGAGTTCTCAATGGAAGACTTGATACCAAACGAACCAACTATCATTATGGCGACACGAGACGGCTATATAAAACGCATGCCAATTGATACATTCAAAACACAGGCTCGTGGCGGTAAGGGCGTAGTAGGGCTCACCACCAAAGAAGAAGATGTGATTGACCACCTTATTACCACCAACACTCACGACAATATGTTGTTCTTCACTACCCGCGGACGCGTATTCCAAATGATGGCGTATGATATCCCGGTCACCAGCCGAACTGCCAAAGGCCAGGCACTGGTAAACTTCTTGCAGCTAGCGCCAAACGAAAAAGTATCAGCTATCCGCTCTATGGACGATATCAGCAAATACAAATATTTGGTAATGGTAACCAGCAAAGGAACAATCAAAAAAACCGCCTTAGAAGATTTCTCAAATGTACGGGCATCTGGATTAATTGCTCTCAAAATCAAGACCGACGATACTCTAGAATGGGTCCGCCCTTCAACCGGCAAAGACGACATCGTTATTGTCACCTCTGGCGGACAAGCTATCCGCTTCAAAGAATCCGAGGTCAGGCCAATGGGACGTACTGCCAGCGGTGTACGGGGTATGAAACTGCGTTCACACGACGAAGTGGTAGGAATGGATGTAGTAGAGCCTAATTTAATTGCCAAAAAAGTTTTAGAATTATTGGTAATATCAGAAAACGGACTAGGCAAAAGAACAGTCCTGACAGATTACAAAGTACAAGGACGAGGTGGCAGTGGTATAAAAACAATGTCTGTCACAGACAAAACCGGCAAAATAATCAGCGCGCAAGTAATCAATAATACCGAAGAAAAAGACCTGATGATGATATCTGTCAAAGGACAAGTAGTCAGAACTCCGCTCAAGAGCGTCTCAACTTTGGGTCGTGCCACTCAAGGCGTAAGGATGATGAGGTTTAAGCTAGACGGAGATAAAGTGGCGAGTATTGCGTTGTTATAAAACAATATTATAAACAAAAAAACTGATTAAAAAAACAATCAAACGCTCCACCTAAATTTTTGGGTGGAGCGTTTTTTATAAAAACTTCTCAAGAATTAATCTATTTTGCTCCAAAAAATGTTTGGCCTGTATTCCTGTAACACTGTAGCCTAACTTTTTGTAAAACTTGACTGATTCCCAATTTTCTCCCGTACCCAACCAAATCTTTCTACAATTATTTTTTTGAGCAAATTTCTCCGCTTCTTCTATCAGACGTCTGCCAATACCCTGTTTTCTACATTTCAAACTCACAATCAAATTTTCAACAGATGCAACATCAGCCTGTAGCATCAAATCCAAAACGGCTACTATTTCTTCCGTCTCGTCTCTGGCTACAAATTTATACCGCTTCTTTTCAAAATCAACCGACTTTCCATAATGTTCAATATTAACCAAGTTCCATTCTTTTTTTTCAAATTCTGCAGTCTCACTAGTATTTTCTGTCTGTATCTTAATATTTAAAACAAAATCCATATATTAATTACTTCATCAACTGCTTCAAAACAATCTTTAACAATTCTTCGGTATTTTTGCCATTGGTGTCCAGTCCATTTACTACTGATTTTATTTCTTCCTTACCATATCCCATCGTAGAGAGGCCGTCTATCACATCCATCAATACTTGATTTTCAACTCCGTTGACTTCTAACTTTAGACTCACAACTTTGGACTTCAACTCCACCACCAATCTCTCAGCAGTTTTCTGTCCCATACCTTGTACGGCTGTCAGATATTTCACATCTTCACGCGCAATCGCGCCTTTTATGTCTTCCATTGAGCCCAAATTCAATATATTCATAGCGCTTTTTGGTCCTACCCCTGAAACTGACAAAAGAATTTGGAAAAATTCTTTTTGCGCCATATCTTCAAAACCATACAAGTCCATCGCGTTTTCACTCACCTTGAGATAAGTAAAAAATGACACTTCTTGTCCTCGTAAATACTTACCTGCCAGAATTTTTGATAAATAAATCTCATAACCAACACCACTCGCGGTTTCTACCACTACATTATCTTTGCCAACTGCTTGAATTTTTCCTTTTAAAAAACTAATCATAGATAAATGTTGTAATTGTTTTATCACTACGCTTGTTCAAACTGTTTAAATTGATATCGTCAAATAAATCAACTACAACATTTAGAACATGTAGAACGACTATCGAAGATAGTCTATAACTGTTTGCACGCCAAATCCATTGGCGCCGCCGCGAATCCATGCCTTGCCTTTGCCGCCATAGTGAGAACAAGACAAATCAATATGAGCCCAAGGATAGTCCGTAAAAAACTCCAAGAATGCGGCTGCCGTGCTGGCGCCGCCGTATCCTGGGCCGCCTACTCCACCTAGGTTTTTGACATCTGCCACTTCACTTTTTATCGCCTCGCTATATTCTTCGCCAACCGGCAAATGCCAAAGTTGCTCACCCACCTTATCCGAACTGCTTTTTAATTTGTCGGCAAAACCATCTTTGTTTGAAAATACTCCGGAACGCTCATTCCCAAGCGCTACCATACAAGCGCCAGTCAAAGTCGCAAAATCAATTACTTCTTTTGGCTTATATTTGACCGCATAGCTAAGTGCATCCGCCAAAATCAAGCGGCCTTCCGCATCGGTGTGCATTATCTCTACGGTTTTACCATTGTGCGCTGTCAAAATATCATCCGGCCGGTATGAACTGCCGCTTGGCATATTTTCACAAGATGGAATCAGTCCAACCAAATTTTTCTTGAGCCCGAGTTTTACTGCCGCTCTCATTATGCCCAAGACTGTGGCAGCGCCCAGCATATCAAACTTCATATCGTTCATATAGTTGCCGGGTTTTATTCCCAAACCGCCTGAGTCAAAAGTGATGCCTTTGCCGGCCAATACTGTTGGCTGCTGTCTGCTGGTAGAACCAAAATATTCCACAATAATAAACTTTGGCTCCTCGACTGATCCTTGTGACACTCCCAACAGGCAACCCATTTTTAATTTTTTGATTTCAGGCAGAGACAATACTTTTACCTTTAGTTTACTATTTTCTTTTCCTAATTTTTGCGCTTCTTGCGCCAATAAGCTCGGTGTCATTATACTCGGTGGAATATTACCAAGATGTCGAGCATAGTTTACACTCTCTCCCAAAACCACCCCTTCCTCTACTCCTTTTTGTAAATTATTTTTTTCAGATGCAGACAAATCACCCGCAAAATCAACCTGAGTAATTGGCTTCACTCTAGACTCTTTTTCACTCTTGTGTTCATCATAAGCATAGCCGGCAGTCTCAACTGCCACAACAGATTCCATTCCAAAAGTTTTGACACCCAATTTTTTTGCCACTGCATCCACCGACAAAACAGAAAACTTGTTTAATTTTTTACCTTGGAGAGCAATTACAACCGCGCCCAATATCTTCTTCCAATCACGCACGCCAAAATCTTTTTGTTTGCCCAAACCTACCAAAAGTACGGCCGGTACTTTTTTGTCATTGGTTAGAGAAAAACTCATTTGCATTTTTTTGCTTTCAAAATCCTTGGCAGATGCCATATTGGAGAGTAAACCTCCCAAATCTTTGTCTAATTGTTTAACAGAATTATCAAAGCTCTTTTCTTCCCAAACCGGTATTACCACACATTGCGCCCCATCTAATTTTTTGGCAATATTAAATTTTGTCATATTTTATTTTACCCAGCACCACTTTCTTTTTTGGAGTGCTAGTATTAATGAGTAAATCATTTTTATCTTTATTTAAAGAAAAAGGGGTGCTGGGTTTACTTTTAACTTTAATTTTTTTTGATTTATTTCTACCTCTGTCTCTCCAACTCCTTCTTTTAAACTATCCGCCAAAACTTGTTTTTTTATTTCTTCATTAAACTCTTCAAAAACTGCTTTTAATTCCACGTCATCTGTAGAGTATTCTACTGATACTTTGCTCTCACGAGTTAAGCCTTTTTCTTTTCTAATTTGATTAACAGCCCGCACGATTTCACGCATCAAACCTTCGTTTTTAAGTTCTTTTGTTAATTCTGTATCTAATTCTAATTTTTTACCCTCAACAACCTCTTTTACATTAACCTCCTCCGCAATTATTTCTCTCAATCCGTCTGATAATTTTTTATCTATTGTTAATTTCTGCAATGGTTGTCTTACTTTGATTTTTGCATCTTTACGAAGAAATAGACTTTCCTCCACAACCTTGCGAGTCAAAATCATTTGTTCTATAATTTCTTCATCTACAAGATCTTTGCTAACTTCCGGCCACATTTCCAAATGAACCGAATTACTATTTACTGATGACTGATTACTGTTTACTCCCATATAAATTTTTTCCGCAATAAAAGGAGTAAACGGCGCCATAACTTTTGAAAGAATCAAAAGGACTTCTCTGAGTGTGGACAGCGCAAATTGTTTGTCTTGTTCGTCGTCTCCCTTAAATCTACCACGGCTTCGACGAACATACCATTGTGAAAGTTCAAGGACAAATTCCATAATCGGACGGCTTGCTTCCGCTAATTTGTAATTATTCATATTCTCAGTTACTTCCGCCACTAGCACTTGCAACTTTGCCATAATCCATTTATCAAGTACATTGTTTGTTTCTTGTTTCTTGTTTCTTGTTTCTTCATGCGAAAACATTTGATAAAAAGTAAAAACATTCCAAAGAGTATTTACAACCTTGTTGTACACCTCACGCACGCCGTCTTGCGAAAAATTTAGGTTTTCGGCATGCATTACGGCCGAAGTTGCCAAATAATATCTCATTGCATCCGCCCCGTATTTCTCAAGCACTTCCATTGGATCCGGATAATTTTTCAAACGCTTGCTCATTTTCTTTCCGTCTTCTGCCAAAACTATTCCATTTACAATTACATTGTTAAACGCGGCGCAACTTTTGTCTTTTGGTATTGAAGGAGCATCACCAATTGTAAGCGCGGTCGCTAAGACATGAAGAGTGTAAAACCAACCACGAGTTTGATCTTGACCCTCGGCAATAAACTCTGACGGAAAACCTGCCTCAAATTTGGCTTTGTTCTCAAACGGATAATGCATTTGCGCATACGGCATAGAACCGGATTCAAACCAACAATCAAGCACCTCTTCAATTCTCTTATACTTCTTACCATCTTTTTCAAATTCAATATCATCAATTATATGTTTGTGTAGATCTTTTACTTTTACCCCCGACAATTCTTCCAATTCCTCTACGCTGCCGATACAAAGCACATCACCATCTTCACTTTTCCAGACCGGCAACGGAGTTCCCCAAAAACGATTACGAGAAATTGCCCAGTCGCGCGCACCCTCTAACCACTTGCCAAAACGGCCTTCTTTCATATGTTCCGGTACCCACTCTATTTTTTTATTGTTAGTAATCAAATCAGCCTTTAGATCTGTCACTTTTACAAACCAAGATGAAGTCGCGTAATTTAAAAGCGGGGTATCACAACGCCAACAATGCGGATAGCTATGTTCTATTTTTTTCTTACTAAATAATTTATTATTATGCGCCAGCCATTTTATAATCTCAACGTCAGTCGCCATTGTATCTTCTTTTGGTTTTACTTCTTTTTCCGCAAAATCAACTACCTCGGGTACAAATTTACCTTCCATTGTCACATGGTGTACCCAGCCAATATTCTCTCTTTTGCCAACTTCATAATCATCATCTCCAAATGCCGGCGCAATATGGACTACGCCAGTACCTTCCCCGGTTGTCACAAAATCGGCCGACACAACTCTAAAGGCATTTTCTGTATTAGCAAAGTATGGAAACAATGGTTCATACTCCAAGCCAATCAGATTTTTTTTATCAACTTTCTGCAAAACACTATATTCCTTACCTTCAAATACTTCCTGCAATCTTTCCTTTGCCACCACAAACTTAGCTCCCTCAAATTCAACTATCTTGTATTCAATATCGTCGCCAATCGCCAGCGCCACATTGCCGGGCAAGGTCCAAGGCGTGGTTGTCCATGCCAAAACAAATACATCACCATCAACCCCCAACTTTTCTGCATTTTTAAGTTTAAATTTTGCAATAACAGAGATATCTTTCACATCTTTGTACCCTTGGGTTACTTCAAAGTTAGAAAGCGGAGTCACACAACGCGGGCAAATATGCATTGCCTTATAACCTTCATAAATCAAACCTTTATTCCACAACTCTTTAAACACCCACCATACGCTCTCCATATACTCTATGTCCATTGTTTTGTAGGCGTGCTCCATGTCTACCCATCTACCCATACGCTTAACGGTCCTGCGCCACTCCTCAGTATACTTCAAAACCGCAACCCGACAAGCTTCATTAAACTTATCAATTCCCAAATCTTCAATGTCTTTTTTGCTTTTTAGTTTAAGATCACTCTCAATAATATTCTCAACCGGCAAGCCATGGCAATCCCAACCCCACACACGCTCCACCCGATAACCTTGCATTGTCCAGTACCTTGGCACCACATCTTTCATAAGACCGGCCACAATATGACCATAATGAGGCAAACCGGTAGCAAAAGGGGGCCCGTCATAAAAAACATACGGCTTATCTTCCGGACGATCATTCACGGATTTTTCAAAAATTTTATTTTTATCCCAATATTCTAAGATCTCCTTTTCATGTTGGTCAGCTTGATAAGGCATATTTTGAATGATGAACTACGAATTAAGAATGCAGAATTATATAAAATCTTACCCTAATATACTAGACAAATCCTATGTTGTAAAGACCCTCCTCTAATGCTATAATGAATACAAATTCTACTCTTAAATCTTAATTTATGTACAAGGGACCGCTTTTTATTGCCTCAGATCACGCCGGGCACAAACTCAAAAAACGCTTAGTGCGCTATGTTGAAAACGAGTTAAAACTTAAAATTGAAGACATGGGGGCTCACGAATACGACGAACTGGATGATTTTCCTGATTACATTATACCAGCCGCGCAAAGAGCTATAGAACAAAAGGGAAGAGTTATTGTAATTGGCGGAAGCGGTAATGGCGAGGCAATGGCAGCAAATAAGGTAAAAGGGATGCGTTGCGCGCTCGCTCACAGTGTAGAAACAGCCGAATTATCCCGCATGCATAATAATGCCAATGGTATTTCTTTTGGCGCTCATATCATCACAGAAGAACACGCCATGGCAATGCTCAAAAAATGGCTGGAAACTGATTTTCTAGGCGGAAAATATCAAAAACGAATTGAAAAGATAGAAAAATTTGAAAACAAACAATAATATGCCCGTTGAAATAATACCATCACTGCTTGTTAACTCTGAGGAAGAATTCAAAACACAGATTGAATCAGTTGGTAAATCTGTTAAAATGATCCAAATTGATCTTGCAGATGGTAACTTTGTCCCAAATACCACTTGGACATACCAATTTCCAAAAAAAGCACAAAAATATTTGAATATTGATTTTGAATTGCACCTAATGGTAATTGACCCCCTCAAGGTTTTAAAAGACTGGGGCAGCCACCCAAAATTAAGACGCATACTAGTACATTATGAATCAGCTGATGATATAAATCTTGTAATCGAAAAATTAAAAACTTTCCACAAAAAAATTGGAATAGTCTTAAATCCGGACACGCCAATAGATGCGCTTAATCCCTTTTTGGATAAAATAGACGCAGTCATGTTTATGGGAGTAAATCCGGGATTTCAGGGACAAAAATTTATCCCCAAGACATTGGAGCGTATTAAATTATTCAAAGAAAAAGGTTCCAAACATTTTGTAGAAGTAGACGGCGCAGTCAACAAAAGCACCATACACGATATTGCAAAAGCAGGCGCAGACGGGGTTTGTCCGGGCAGTGCAATATTTGGAAATAACCTCAATCCAGCCAAAAATATAAAATCATTAAAAAAACTAGCCAAATAATTGACCATATTTTAATAAATTGCTATTATATTAATCACTATCCAATTTAAATGAATAACTATGTATGATCTAGTAATTATAGGAGCCTCTGCTGCCGCTTTCCCCGCTGCTATTTATGCCGCGCGACGCCATCTAAATTTTATAATTATATCAAAAGATGTTGGTGGTGAGGTAGCGCTTTCCGGAGAAGTAAATAATTGGCCTGGGATTGAATCCATTGGTGGATACGACCTAGCACAAAAATTCTACAAACATGCCAAATCATATAATGTCAATATAGAGGAAGGAACCGAAGTAATAGACATAAAACAAGAAAAGAACCTCCACAAAATAATAGCTAAAGATAGCTCCGGAAAAGAAAAGGTATACGAAACAAAGACAGTTCTTGTAGCTAGCGGAATACACCCCCGAGAACTCGGCATCAAAGGAGAAGGGAACCTAAGAGGAAAGGGTATAACTTATTGTACTGTATGCGATGGCCCGCTTTTTAAAGGCAAAACTACAGCCACAATTGGCGCAGGAAATGCAGCGCTTGAATCAGCCCTAATGATGAGTGACATTTCTGAAAAAGTTTATGTCCTAACAAGATACCCAAATACACCAGAAAAACAAGGCGGTTTCCCAAAAGGCGAAACAATCCTAATAAAAAAATTAAAAGAATTAAAAAATGTTGAAATACTTTACAATGCCGATACAAAAGAATTCCTGGGTGACGAAATGATTAGTGGGCTTGTTTATGAAGACACCGAGACAAATGAAAATAAAACATTAAAAATAGATGGAGCCATGGTACATATAGGAACCGTACCGAACAGTGATTTTATTTCTTGTGTCAAAAAAAATAAACAAAAAGAAATAGAAGTAAATCTCAGATGTGAAACCAGCCGTAAAGGAATATTTGCAGCCGGAGACGTAACAAACGTACCATACAAACAAATAGTAATAGCGGCCGGACAAGGTGTAACAGCTGCTCTGTCTGCGATTGATTACCTAAACAAATTTAGTGAATAATTGAAAAAACCTCCCAAATGGGAGGTTTTTAAATTAAAATTAGACAAGGTGATATTTTTTCTCAATCTTTCTTCCGGAATAGTGCCCCTCTGCGTTACAAATTGCATCATAGTGATGCGGCGGGCCCAAGAGGCATAATCCATATTCAAAAGATAATATTTGTTCTCTAATTTCTGATGCCAATTCCGGGTGCTCCTGTTCATCGTCAGCCATCATACGCAAAGAATCCAATCTTTTTTCAATGTCATCTAAAATTATTTGAAACTCAACAATACGTTTTTCATATCTCGCCCTGTCAGTCGCAAGAACTGCCTGCACCGTATGTTTGCGTATATCCTCATTTACCCCGATCACATCTCTGCATAATACGACCCGTTCCTCTGAGGAAAAAAATACAGCCGGATTGCCAGTGTGCAAATCACGATAAGTTCCCCCGTATTCTTTAAACTCATTAAACCTCTTTTTTAAACTGGCAGACATTGTCCCGATTAAAAACTTCTCGCCAAACTTACTTTCATAAATATTAAAAAACTCCTCAAACGCCTTCCTATACGGCCATAGTTTTTTTCCAAAAACGACCACTGTCTTTTCTAACTCTTCCAGAGACAAATCATAATTATGCTTCATTTGTTCAAAAGCCTGTTTTACATCCGCTTTTAAGGTATCTGGAACCAGAGGTGGTATTTTTTGAGTAAATTGTTCGAAAATATCTAACGTATGTTTTATTGATGGATTATGCATAATTGATTTTATCACGTACCACGTACCACGTACCACGTACCACGTACCACTAAATTATACCACACTTTGTTACCCAAATACTATCTATCCTTTCTATACAGTTTATTTTTTATTTCATAAAGAGCTACTCCTGCGGCGATACTTACGTTCAGACTTTCTTTTTTCCCATACATAGGAATATGTACCACACCATCACATAGCGCAAGTATCTCAGAGGAGACTCCCTCTACCTCATTCCCAACAATTAGAGCCAGCGGACTTTTAAAATCAACCAGCGATATATCCCGGCTGTTTTCTGAAAATTCCAAAGCATATATTTTAACCCCTTGCTTTTTCAAACGATTTACAAGAAGTTTTGTGTGCTTATATTTTTTAAATGACACCCATTTCTCCGCGCCCAAAGACACCTTGTCTATCTGTGGCTTTGGCGGAGCAGGGGTGTAGCCCGTAAGAAAAATTTTTGACACGCCAAAAGCATCGGCTGTACGAAACATTGCGCCCACATTATGACACGATCGTATATCTGGAAGTATTAGAAAAAAACTATTATTCATAAACCTAGCTATTAAAAAGGAATAAACTTGTCCGGCACAGCCAAAAGCGGAGACGGATTAAATAAAATTTTTTCTTCATTTTGATATATGAAAAAATATTTTAAAAGCCCGGCCACTTGGCCGGGCTTTAGATTATTTATTAATTACTGCCTCTTTTATTCTCCCTCATTTCCCTGACGCTTTCCAAACGTTCTTTTACTTTATCAAGCTGTTCTTCTCTCAATTCTTCTAACTTTTCCAACCTATCTTCTTTTTTTATCCCATCTTCCCTAAGCTCTCTAACTTTTTCTAGACGATCATGTGCATTTTCCATTTTTACTTTTAAGACATCCTTAGCTTTGTTAAGTTGTTCAAGCTTTTCTTTGGCATCCTCACTGCCTTGCTCGGCAAGTTCCTTTAAATTTTCTTTTTCAGTTTTGAATTCTAAGGTAATCCCTTGAAGTTTACTTTTTCTTGTCTCCCACAAATCCTTCAATTGTTCCCTTTTTTCTCCATTTTCTTCTCCTTCATAATCTTTTAATATCTCCATCTTTTGCTCACGATAATCTTTTACAGCCTCAGAGTGTTTTTCGACTCTATCTCTTACATTTTGCAAATGTTCACGAACTTTCTCCGGTAATTGCTCATTATCAATTGCGTTCAAAAATTGCTTGCCATTTTCTAACATTTTTTCACGCAATTCTTCAAATTTTTCTCTTGCTTCCTCCGGCACCCTCTCTTCAATTCTCTCCAAAGCTTTGTCCCGTCTCAAATGATGAGTTGCTAAATTTTTTCTCAATCTTTCTGCATCTTCACCAACTTTTTCAGACCATTTTTCTTTTCTTTCTTCTATTTTTTCTATATGTTTATTGGCTTGTTCAATCATTTTTTGAGCTTTTTCTTGAGCCCTTGGGTTATTGCTTTCCTCAGAAATTTTTTCTGCAATTTTTATTCTTTCTTCTGCGTATAATAATTGTTTTTCTGCTTTTTTGACAGGGTCAAGAGTTAGTACTAGGGATATTCTTTCTCTCCAATCTCGCAAAAACAAACCAAACCCACTTGGCACACTTGTTGGCTCTTGTACTTCTACACCTTCTAATTCATCCTCTTCATTTTCTACCTCATCCAAAACTTCGGCAACATCCTCATCCACCACCTCATCCAACGCCGCGTCAACATCTGTTGAATCTACTGATTCATTCTCCGTATTAGCATCATCAGTTGATTGGGCTGACACAAAAGAAACCGCAAACAACACAACGAAAAAGCTTAGACATAGACTTAAAAAAACTCTCTTCTTCATACTATTAAAAGTTAATATTAATTAAATATAATATATTTTAGTATATAGTATCTGTCATATTTTAGTCAAGAAAATTACACACTACTGGAAACTCTCGGCAAAAACAAAAAAACAGCTACCAATAAAATGATACCTGTAAATAAATAGTAATATACTGATGCAAAACTATGATTTTGTACTTTTGTTGTGCCCGAAAAATTATCAAATTTTGAATGTTTGTCGCTCATATTTATTTTTATGTTTATATTTGTTTTTGCTTCTAATCCCAAAATCTTTTTGAAGATATTTTTTATTTTGTATATATATTATAGCACAAAATTGACGTTTTGTCAATAGTGTCGTACAATAAATGAGAAGGCCTGCAATGCTCGCGATGCCCAAAAGGCTTGCAAAGCTTATAAATTTTGAAAATAAATTAATTTTATGAAAAAACTTTCTTCTCACCTGCCCAAGTTTCTTGAATATCTGGAAATAGAAAAAAATAGAAGTAAAAAAACAATTGAAAATTATAATTTTTACTTAACTAGATTTATTGGCTGGTTTGGAGATAAAAAACCCGAGCAAATCACTTTTGAAAATGTAAGAAAGTATAAATTATGGCTTGCCAGATTAATTGATGTCCACGGCGAACCATTAAAAATAAACACACAAAATTATCATCTAATTGCTTTGCGTTCATTCCTAAAATACCTTGCAAAATGCAATGTAAAAACACTCGCTCCAAAAAAAATTGAACTTACTAAAACGCCAAACAGAGAAGTTGTTTTCATAGAAGGCAATGACCTAAATAAACTATTAGAAGCGCCGATGTTAATAAATAAAAATAAAAGTAAAAACGAAAGTGCCAAACTAATGATGTACAGAGATAAGGCAATTCTAGAATTACTATTTAGCACCGGACTACGCGTATCAGAATTAGCAAATTTAAAAATAAAAAATGTAAATATCAAAAAAAATGAATTTAGCGTAATGGGTACGGATAAAAAAACAAGAACAGTTCTTTTGTCAGAGCAGGCAAAATATTGGGTTAACGAATATATTACCAATAGAAAAGATTCAAACCCATACTTATTTATCTCGCATGATAAAAGAACCTCAAACACAAAAACATTAAAACAAAAAAACAAAAAAACAAAACTTGAAATTGAAGATAAACCCCTTACCCCGCGCTCAATCCAACGGATCGTCCAAAAATATGCGCGAACAACTGGGATTACTAAACCCGTGACACCTCACACACTACGACACTCCCACGCCACAAATCTCTTACAAAACGGAACCGATATACACAATGTACAAACAATGCTTGGACACTCCTCTATAAACACCACCCAAATCTATACTTATATCGCCGACAAAAAACTACGCGACATTCATAAAAAATATCACGGCAAAAAAAAGAGCCGCTAACCTAGCAACTAACCTAGGCAAATTAATACCAACAGCTATTATGTTGACAAAAGCAGAAAAATCAGTTATACTGTAGTGACTTTTATCACATCATAATTGGAATGGGCCCGTAGTTAAATGGATATAACAGGAGCCTTCTAAGCTCTAGTTCGAGGTTCGATTCCTCGCGGGCCCACTAGCAAGCGCACAAAGAGGTCAATTTTGGGGTGGCTATGGTATAATGGTTATTACTTCGGCTTGTGGAGCCGAAAATACGGGTTCAATTCCCGTTAGCCACCCCAAAGCAGATCTCTTCGTATGGTCAAAAGAAATAAAAAAATCCTTATCATCTCTGTATCCACTGGATCCGGCCACGTTCGTGCCGCAAATTCGATACTTAAAACTGCCCGAGAAAAACACCCCCACTTACACATTGATCATATTGACATGATGGATTATGTCAGCAAGACCATGAGAAAAACCATAGTGGAATCGTATAATTTAATGGTGAAACAATTACCTGAATTATGGAGTTTTTTTTATAAAAAAACTGATGGCCATAAATTTTCTACCCATGTACGTAGATTGTCCAAACTCTTCAATAGGGTGAATACCGGACACTTTTTTGAATACATAAAAAATTATAAACCGGACTATATTATAGTTACACACTTTTTGCCCATATATGCCATTTCCCAAATGAAAAAAAAATACGGAATTACAGTGCCGATTTCTATAGTAATAACAGACTACCACAATCATGATTTACAAATAGCGCCAAACATATCAAGATATTTTGTAGCCTCAAAAAAAATGCTCCAAAAACTAAACCTTCAGGGAGTGCCAAAAAAAAATATTATTGTAAGTGGAATACCAATCGATCCTGTGTTTTATAAACCCAAATCTATTAGCAGATTAAAAAAGATTTATAATGCTCCAAAAAATATAACAAACATACTCGTCCTTTCGGGTGGACAGGGCTTTGCAGACACAAATAAAATTATTACAACACTATTTAAATCAAAAAATAAACTAAATATTATAGCAATAGCAGGTAATAATATAAAATTACAACAGCAACTCCAAAGATTAAAACCGCCAAAAAAAATAGATCTAAAAGTAATTGGGTGGACTGATAAAATTGACGACTACATGCGTATTTCCGATATTGTCATCACCAAACCAGGCGGGCTCACAACCACAGAATGTATAATTTTAAAGAAGCCAATTATAGCCATCTCTCCAATCCCGGGACAGGAAGAGTATAATGCTGAATATATCTTAGAAAATAGACTCGGCGTAATAGCTAGAACACCGGAGGATTTATTGTACTACTTATATAAAGGCATCCCATCTCAACCAAATCACATATACAAAAAACTAAAAAAGGGCAACTTTACTGCGGCTGAAAAAATATTAAATGAAGTCCTTAAATAAAAAATCCCCTACAATAGGGGGATTTTTTATTTCTATTTTTTAAACAATAGTTAGTTATACTCCCCAAACTCATTACCATAGTCAGAGTATTGTCCATTATTATCCCCAGAAGCCGAAAGTCCAATATAATTTGCAACAAAATAAAAAACGCTGTACGAAATAAGTATAACAAACACTCCAATCGCAGCTGTCCGCAAGGTGCTCTTGCCCTTGCTTACTTTGTCCTGATCGCCAGCCGAACTCATAATCAAATAACCTGCATATATAGTATAAATTAGAAAAAGTATACCCAACAAAGACAAGAGTATTTTAATTACCTGGGCCACTATTGCGCGTGGGTCAGCCGGTTTTTCAAGGCCAATACCTTCCTTGCCAGCAAAGGCTCCCATCTGCGTATCCAAATCACCCTTAAATGTTTCCACCAAGGCTGCTTGGGGAATTAAAAAAAATGAAAAAATAAACAATCCTACAACCAACAACTTTAAATTCCTTAACTTCATAAAATAATAGTCTATTAATTTTTAATTTATTTCATCCTCTAGCGGGCTATTATATCTTTCTGGCGTACTTTTGACTGCCTCCTGCACTTTTTGCGTGACAAAGTACGTAATACTATAAGCAGCTATTATAATGATAAGCCCAATTATAGAACGTTTAATTGTGCCAGTTGCCTTCTCAACCCTATCTTCTCTACCCCTAGCCGTTATGTACCAATAAGACGAAAGGGCAAATAACACCAAAAACACAGAGCCAACAAGACCTAACGAAAGTTGAACCACCTGAGCGACGATAATACGCGGGTCTTTTGCATTCCCAAATCCCGCTTTTGTCGCGCCTGCCTGCGTTTGTCCTTTTATTTGATCGGCCAAATTTGCAGCTTGCGTCTGTGGAACAAAAAAACCAAGCTGTAAAATACATAGTGATGCTATTATTGTAATAATTACTTTATTTCTAATCATATAATTATTCAAGTAAATCGGCCGTGCTTGAACCAACGGTTTTTTCCACTATTTTTGGAACAATAAAATTGGTAATGCTATACGCGCCAACCGTAATAATAAGACCGATGACCGCTGATCTAATTAATTTTTGAGCCTTATCAACCTGCGCTTCTTCTCCGCGAGCTGTCATCCAAAGAAAACCGGCATATACCATTAAAATCAAAAATATCACGCCCGAAAAAGATAAAGCAATTCTAATAACCAAACCCAGCGTAGAAGCAAATGCCGTTTCCTTGGTATTTTTGTCATATCCGGCGGTATCGGCCGCGCCTTTGAGTAAACCGCCCTCACCAGTGCCGATATTCAAAGCCGAAGCGGGATTAGGAAAAATTAAAATTACAGAAAAAAATAGCGCAAAAATAATTTTCTGAAATGATGAATGGTTGGTTTGAGCTTTTACAAACATATGGTTAGTTAATTAAAAAATTTATTTATTTAAACCGGTAGTTATAAGAACAGTAATTGCATAGGCAGACATTACTAAAACTAGTCCAATTATAGAACTTCTTATAATACTCTGTGCTTTATTAACTTTATCTTCTTCCCCACGAGCTGTCATCCAAAGATAACCCGCATATACCATCAAAATCAAAAATATTAAACCAACCAGGCTTAAAGCTGTATTTATAACTCTTCCACTTATTGTGCCTATAGTTACACTCTTATCAAATCCCGCGCCTTTTTCCGCCACGTTTTCCAATGGACTATCTTTGCCAAAAGCATTTTTTATTCCTTGTGCCAAAGAAATTTGCGGCAGCAACACAAAAGATACTATGATTAATGAAAGGAATATTGTTTTTAATTTTTTCATATTATATAGATTAGTTAGATTATATAGGCAGTAGATTATTTAGGTAAAAATATAGCTTTATTTATTAAAACCACCAACAAATGTAGTAATTGCATAGGCGCTTATTACTACAATTAAGCCGATTCCCGCCGCTATAACCACCTGTTGGCTTTTCTTTATTTTATCCTCATTTCCATGCGCTGTCATCCATGTAAAACCGCCATAAAATACCAATATAAAAAACAGCAGACCTACTGCGCTAAGACCAACCTTTACTATATTAGAAATAATCGTATTTATGTTTGTGTACCCTGACATTCCGGTTTTGCCTACAGCTGTGTTTAACTTTGTTTTTACGTCGCCAAAACTTGGCTTTGCCATTGCTATATTTACATTAAGCAGAAATAAACCAATAAGATATGTAAGCGAGTAATAAATTGTTTTTTTTATTCTCATAAATGAGTGAGTGAGTAAAGAGTTAAGCTTGCTTAAACTCTTCCGAACGAATGAAATTTATATCGGTACGCATATATTAATTTTAACTAGGGGCAAGCAATACACGCTTTACCGCCTCCGGGAACTTCGGCGCATGTACCGCCAAGACAGTCAGCATCAACCTCGCATGATGTAACGGTTTCACATGTTAATTGAGTTGATTGACCGGTACCCTCCACAGCGCTAAAGATAAAATTAGTTATGGCATAAGCCGAAACCACAATAATTAACCCTATAATGGCCGCTGTGATTGTATGCAGGGCCTTTGTCGCTTCCTGTTCATTTCCTTTTGAAAGCATCCACTTTATCCCAGCATAAATCATCAAGAGAAAAAATAAAACGCCCACGAACGAAAGGCCGGCACCTATTATATTTCCAATGATCCCGGATACTGTTCCACTCGCTGGCAATTTTGCCCCAGCTTGCGTCTGTGATAAACCATAATTTGCAGACACAACATTTATATTGTACAAAAATAAACCAATAATTGCTACAAATAAATAATAAATTGATTTCATAAAATGAAAATACCAAAAGTTAAATTTTCCATTCACAACAATTCGAAGTCTCACACGCAGTAATATCTGTAAAAAGACTGCCGCAAGTACCAAACACACAGCCTGCAGGAGGAGGTAATTTGTCGGTACAGCTTCCCCCTGAAACTTGACTTGTCTCTGTGCCCCCCTTAAGCGCATCAAAGACAAAATTAGTTATTGCATAAGCTGAAATCACTATAAACAACCCCAAAACAGCTGCCGTGATTGTATTTAAAGCCGCCGCTGTTTCTTGCTCGTTCCCTCTTGAGAGCATCCACCTTATTCCGGCATAAATCATTAAAACCAAAAATAAGACGCCCACAAATGTAAGTCCGATACCTATTATGTTTCCAACAATTGATTCGACTGAACCTGATTTTTCTAAACCTGCAGTTGACCGTGTTGTCTCCAGATTACTCTTATAAGTCCCAGCGAAAACTACTTGAAACCCAAACAATAGTGTAAATACTATTATGATTGTAGCAATTGTTTTTTTCATGCTAACAAAAAATTATTTTTATCCTTTTGCCTTACAGCACACATTGGAACTGTCCCCGGGACAATAATACCGTATAATTGTAGAACTATCACACTCAGAACTATTTCTACAATTATACCCATTCCGACATTGAACCGCGCATAATTCCTCCCTATTGCCAATACATATCCCATCCTTACACTCTGCACCATCGGGACAACCAAGAGCGGGGCAAGCTTTGCCTATTTCAACAATCGGATTGGCGCAGGCGCTGTTTTGAGCCGGACCGCCTCCAGCTTCTTTAAACAGAAAAGTTACCAATATATATGAAGACATTATTATAATAAGGCCAATAGTGGCCGATATTATAGTACCAAGCGCTTCACCCGTCTTTTGTTCATTACCACGCGATGTCATCCACTTGATGCCGCCATAAATCATTATGGCAAAAAATATCACCCCCACCAAAGACAAAATCAATCCCAAAACATTTCCTATCACACCGCTTATGCTTCCTCCTTTTTTAAAATCACTAGGCGCAACTTTGTCCAAATAATTTAATGTATCGCCGGCAAAAACTGTCCCTGACACAAATAATAAACCGCCAAAAATAATCGTAAATAAAACACTAATTAAAAATATTTTTTTTATATACTTACCCATAGTAACCTCCCATTGACGCATCATAAAATGATTTTATTATAAAATTAGTTATTGCATAAGCTGACAATATCACCGCCAACCCAATTACCGCTCCCCATATTGTTTTTTTTGCTTTATCTACTTTTTCTTGATTACCCATTGATGTGGTCCAGATGAAGCCGGCATATATTATCAGTATAAGCGCGCCTGTGCCCAACAGCCCCAAAACAATTTTAATTATATTTGCAACAACCATTCGCACATCAGACTTTCCCAAACCTGAATAGCCGGCATATTCCACACCCAGCATATCATTTGCTTGAACCGGCATTACCGAAAACAACGATATCGAAAACAATGCAATGAAAAATGTAAATATAATTGATTTTTTTAACATAATAATTATTATACGAATTTGCAAATTATATGCGAATTATGCAAATATCGCGAATGTTGCGAATAAATTATTTAATATTTAACAATTCGCATAATTCGCGATATTCGCATCTAAATTCGTATCATTCGTATCACAGGCAATTTGTACATACATATTATACATTAAATAGAAAAAAACATAAAGAAAGTGTTAATAAATCCAGCACCACTTTTTTCTAAAAAAGTGGTGCTGGATAAAAAAACAGAGGCCCCTGCGCAGTGCACAGCCCCTGTTTCTTGTTTTTTGAAGTTATTATGGTGTAAATCCTGTCGCGATTGCCAACTGATTGAGTACAAAATTCGCTACTGCGTATGAACTCAAAACAACTGCCAAACCTACCACACCTGAAATGATAATCTTGCGAGCTTCTGCAACTTGTTCGTCATTACCACCGGCTGTCATCCATTTGAAACCGCCATATAGTACAATTATTAAGGCTACTATACCAAGTAAACTTAAAGCGACGTTAATGATAGTGGCAATAGTTGTTCTAACATCTTGTTGACCAAGACCTGTTGCCGCGCCGTATTCCATTCCAAATGCATCCTCTACTGTTCCGGCTAAAGCCGCTGGAGCTAATGCTAAACTAAGTGTTAAGGTTGCTAAAACTGCCAAACCAACTTTGTATTTTGCTAGTTTTGCTAACATATTTTCACCTCCCTTCGAATTTTAATCTTTTTATTCATGACCATATTATACATTAACTAACCAAAAAAATAAACCCTTTAAAAAAATACAACAAAACTATCAGCCCTTAGTAACACCCTCTATAATAACTCTCAAAACAAAATAGGCTGTAAATATCACAAATATACCAACAGCCGCATAAAGCATTGTATTTGTCCCCATACTCACTCTTTGTTGATTTCCTCCAGAAGTAAGCCACATCACCCCGCCAATAATAAATACCAAAAGTGTGACAGAGCCAATTAATCCCAAAACAACCTTAATAGCACTGCTCATAGTGTTTTCTATATTAGTTCCACCGCCAAGTGGATTTTCTAATAATTTTTTCTCCGGAGGCTGCGAAGAGCCGGCAGCCACTGAACCGGCGAAAAACAAACAAAAAGATATAGAAAAAAATAAAGATAGAATTAATATATATTTTTTTTTGTTAGCCATAAATGTTTTGTTAAAGTTTAAACCCTGCAGACACGTTCAATGCTGTCAATACAAAATCTACGATAAAATACGCGCCAAACGAAATCAATAATCCTACCACAGCGGCCACCAATACACTCTTACCCTTCTTGACCTTTTCCGCGTTCCCAAATGACAGAATCATAGTAAACCCGCCATAAACAAAGAAAATAAAAGCAAGTGCTCCTATATATTTAAATACTTCTTTGGCAGCTAATATAGCCACAAACATAATCTCGTTTATCTCCGTACATGTCCCTGTCAAGGCGCAAGGTGGTAAAAATTTACTTGAAGTAGACCGACCAGCCAAATAATCCTGCTCTATGCTTTGCTGAATACGGCCAATACATTTGCCTGAACTCCAACTACATGCAGACACTTGACTACATTCTGAATTATTTAAGAAAGAACATTTCGCGGAACTAAGTGTAGATATACACTCATTTATACTATTAGCCCAAATACAAAGTTTATCTGTACATTTTTCCGGTGTTTTGTTTTGTTCACATGACGGAAAAATGTCTCCTCTTGCCTCGACCAATTCTTTCAAGGCAGAGGCGCACAGATTTTCTTCTTTAACACATTTAATCTTATTAATGGATTTAGTTATCTCACAATTACTATGATAAGTATCATACTCCTTATAAGGCTCTTTAAATAAACCATGCCAATTATAAGGTGCAAACTCTTTTCTCACATCATAAAGAAGCGGAAACGAAGCTTTCGGTAAAAAAGTATCACACACTTTAGGGTAACACCTAGCATCCATTTCCGGTTTAAGCCCAGCACATTCCACATTATTCTTTTTAGTAAAATTATCATCATCAAACTCGAATCTCACACAACAATCAAATGAGCTTAAAGGTGCATTTGCCTTAGCAGATAAATTCACAAAAAATAAACCAAGCAAAATCACAAAAGATAGCAAAGTAAAAAATAAAAACTTGTTATTTTTTAATTTTAAAATGTAAGTCATAAACAAATATTATAATGTTTGTTGTATAACACGAGCAGCTCGATCTATCAAACCCGAATCGCGCTGTACCGGATCATCTCTTTCTCCGTATGGTTCTAAATAACTATTAAACATATTATTGAATGCTTGTTTGGCCGCCTCAAAATCCTTTCCATGGTACCAACTTACAGCTGTAAGAGCCTGAAACGCAAACGGACCAAGAGCAGGGTCTTCTTGTTGTTCTACAATCTGTTCGCGTAGTGGACTAGGCTGTTGGGTTGCCTCCACATATCTTTTTACATTCTCCGGTGTTGACATAAACCGGACAAAGTCCCATGCCTCATTTTTGTTTGGTGATTTCGAGACTACAGACTCCACCCAATAATTTGCCACGTTTACAGGAGTTGTTGGGTTAAGTTGCGGTACCGGTTCAACCTGAAGCTTAATTTGAGGACCACGCGCCTTTATCCTTGGTCTATCATAAGCAAAACCAAAAAAGAAGACACTCTTGCCTTGGGCAAAATTATCTAAGGCATTTCCCATGTCTCTATCCCAAGAGTAAATATCCTTTGTTGGTCTGGCGAAATCAGTATAAAAACGCACGGACTGCAGAGCAGGGTGATCTGGCGACCGACTGCCCAAACCGTCATTGAAGCTTATTCTTCCGGAACGCTCCATTACAATGTTATTTTGCATCATCAGAAGTGATATGATATCAAAAGCATTATCAATATTATTACCTGTTCCCAAAGCAACACCCGCCTGAATTACCTTCCCATCTGATCCATATATAGTTCCTTTTTTTGATGCCGCGCTAAAATCATCCCAAGTCTTTGGAGCAACCGGCACCCCAGCTTTGTCTAATAATTCTTTATTATAAAAAAGCGCAAGAGTGTCCATAGACAAAGGGTACCCATATATTTCGTCATCAATGATGATGTCATCTGCAACCGCGCTAATATAAGATCTCCTTACAAAATTCTTGGATGGCATTAAATTATTTTCTATTGTTATAATAGTTTTTGGCTGTAATTGTCCCTCAACGCGTATATTGGCAACACTTACGCTTTCTGGAGCTGGGTCAAGTCTGTTTTGATACTGGCGAAGCCAGCGGGAATGCATCGATACGACATCCGGAGCCACATCATCCGCCAAAGCATTTGCAAATAAACTATCAAACTCTTCATAACGAACCTGTCGGATATTTATAGTTACATAACTGTGAAGCGCGCTATACTCCTGCGCAAACGTACGCAATTGATCTAAGTCATCAAAAACTGTCCAATAATTAAGGGTAACCGATTTTGTCGCCTCTTGAAGATCTTTTGATACCCCTTTGCAACCCAAACCCGTTAGCATTACTATGCTTACTAAAAATGATACCAGTATAATGTGACCTTTTATTTTTTTATGCATAATCTTTGAAGCAAATTAAGCAGAGTAAGCAGAATAGGCAGAGTAAGTTGTTTGCTTATTGCTTACTCAGCTTATTCTGCTTAAGCTGCTGTTAAAATGCTTTAAACACAAAATCCACCAAAACATAACTTGACAGGATTACTATCACGCCCATTATTGCCCAAGTCAAAATTTTGATAGCCATTGTAGTTCTCTCTGAATTGCCTCGAGCAGTCATCCAAACCAAGCCACCATAGACCAACATTGCCAAAGCGATTGATCCCACAACTCCCATAATAATTTTTATAACCCGTCCAATTAATATTGGAAGCTGACCACCACTAAGGCCCAGCTGATTTAAGCTTTTTGCTTGGCTCTTTAACGCGAGAAAGTTTGCTTTATTTAAAACGTCTTCTGTGTTTTCCCCCTCTTTTGTTATAATTCGACAATCACTAATTGACATTTCTAACCCTTCAGGAAGTTTGTCCCCAACAACTGGTCCAGTCAATTGTGAAGTAGACTCAAAACCGGCGCAATTACCTTCAGTAAGTGCATATGGTTCTTTTCCTGTTTTTGTCTCATATTTCTCATTTGCAGTAGCCCACTCTTTACATGAAGCGCTCGTAATACCATTGTCTTCGCTCATTACCTTATTATATAGATCTTTTTTATCCAACTCTCTAACGACAGTATTAAGAGCATACTCCTTAGAAAGAGAAGTAGAACATTCACCATGCGGACCATCAAACCCATTTCCTCTGATCGTCACACTGCATACACAGACATTTATCTCTGCCTTTGCTGGCACAGAAAAAAACAGACCAAAAACAAATATAGAAAAAAACAAAAATATACTAAAAAAGTTTCTATTTATTATTGAAAAATCTTTTGGCATAACATTATTTAAACATACAAACATCTGAACATTCAAACATTTGGCATAAAACCACTGTTGGTTCCAAAATCATGTTTATATGCTTGGATGTCTAAATGCTATAAGAGTCCTTCTTTTTTTGCAAAATGAATTGACGTCTTTAAAAGCGCCAATTTATTTCCGGTATCAAAATATTTTCCCTCATACTCATAGGCAAAAAATGGTTTTTTCTTGCTCAAAGCATTGGCGGCGTCCGCCAGCCAAATTTCTCCGTCCTTTCCTTTTCCCTGCGCTTCAAGCATCCCCCATATATCTTTTGTAAAGATATATCTCATTCCTCCAATTATCAAACCATGCGGAGAAACTTTGCTTATCGCCGGCTTTTCAACAAACTTTTCTACTTTGTAAACATTTTTTTCCTTTGTCTCCTTTGCATATACATTACCATATTTTGTCATTGCTTGTCGATCTTTGATTCTTTGTACGCCTATCACAGACGCGTCAAATTTATTAAAGACTTTTAATAATTGCCTTATTACCGGAGTCTTGGAATCAATAATACTGTCGCCATCTGAGAAAGCAAAAGATTCATCTCCAACAAATTCTTTTGCGCAAAGAAGCGCATGGCCGTTGCCTTTTGGCGCGCTCTGGCGCGTATAAAAAAAACGCACTTTTTTGCATAAATCTATCAAGGACTTTAGGCTGTCTAATTTTCCCTTTTTACTTAAAAAATCTTCAAAAGAATAATCCCTATCAAAGTGATCTTCAATTGCCATTTTCTGCGAACTGGTTACAAACATTATATCTGTAATACCGCTGGCAGCCATTTCCTCTACTATATACTGTACTACCGGCTTGTCGAGAACCGGCAGCATTTCCTTTGGCATTGCCTTGGTTGCCGGTAAAAAACGAGTTCCCAATCCTGCCACTGTTATTACCCCTTTACTTACTTTTTTCATAAATTAACTAGCTAATTAATGCTAATATTGTAACAATAATTTGACCAAAAATCAATACTCCAGATTACCGATCAAGTCGGGAATGACAGAAGTGGTTAAGTGGTTAGGTGATCAAGTGATTAAGTAATTACTCCACCTCTTTCCAATCTCCTATGCTCCAACCCCCTCCAGGACCACTCGAAAAATTAGAATTTATCAAACCGCTTTCATAATTAATAATTACATTGTTTTCTACTTCAATTTCATAACCAACAACGGCTTTGACCGTAGCATTGTTATCAATTTGAATTTCTCCATTTTGGGTATACACAATACCATTGATTATTGCGTTATTCTTTAGTGAAATAGCATCCTCACCACTCACCGTAGAAAGCAGCATAACATAGCTATCCTCAGCAGAATTGCACAGATTAGTGCTAAGATTATACCCCTCCGAACCACAAACTATAAAATTATTTTTAATAGTTATACCACCATCAGCAACAACGACCCCGCTATTACTTCCATAACCGGAATCAAGCTGCAAAACTCCGCTATTCTCTAAAGTTATACTTCCTGTCACCCAGGTGGTACCGCCCAAAGTAACGACATCATCACCATCACCGCCTATTATCAAATCACCAACAATCTTTTTTGGGCCCAAATATGTATTACCATCATCAAAAAGCTGATCCCCGACCAATTGCCCGCCTTCCATCGCCTGTTGTTTCCATGCGTCAATTTGGACTTGAGTAATAGGTAAGGTTGTGGTTGGGGGATTCGGACTGCCAGGATATGATGTACCAGACACACTTCCGCCGGAAATATTTTGGTAATATGCATCCCCACCTATATCGTTGTCATCCAATGTATTAGCATGAGCATCCCCGCCAATTGTAAACCCACTTATTGTATGATTTCCTGATGCCCATGCATCGCCTGTAATTACCGGTGAGTTGCTTCCAACAATATCTCCATCCGAGTAAATATTTCCCTGAATTGTTGCGCTATTTTTCATTTCTATTCCACCTTCCCCAACCTGTATCCCGTAATTAAAACTTGCGCCCGATGTATCAGCCTCAAGCTCAACACTCAAACTCCTAAATCTATCATTTTTATTTCCATCTGACACAATGGTTAATGTACTGCCAGATATATTGACAGTTGTGGAGGCTGTTGAGCCTGCTAAGGCAAGGTTTTCTGTAGTCTGATATGTAAGACTAGGGTCAATTACCCTCAACAAAGTATCCTCAATAGATGCCTCGGCTGTGTAATAACTTTGTGTGGCATCCACAATATTTCTAATAATTTTTTCTCTTTTAATTAAAACACTGCTTGTAGAAATAGCAACTATTATTCCAATAGTGGTAACCAGAAAAACACTGACTATGGCAGAATATCCTCTATTATCATTTAAACATACAAACATACAAACATTTAAACACTTTCTGTTCTTATATTTTTGTATTTTTGTATTTTTATGTCTTAATGTTTTCATATAATGTTTTAGGCGTTATAATTGTTCAAATTGTTGTAATTGAATTTGCTAGCTATAGACAGTTCATTTAGAACAAGCGAAGTGATAAAACAATTAGAATATTTCAAACATTTTTAGTATTCTCTAAGTGAAATAGTTGAGGTAAGAGTAACTTTGCTTTGCTCTTGCAGGTCAACGGATAGTGTATTATAAGATGTAGTAAGTGAAATTCTAATACCCGGATTAGAGCTCGTTGTATTTAAGTGAGTAAAGACAAGACTATCAACTTTAATTTTTTCTGACATAAGCAAAATGTCTGCCTGCTCTTCTCTTTTGATATATAGTCTTTCATCATCTACATAAAAATCAGAAAATGTATAAGCCTCATCTGCCATTGTAGTAGTGGTCATTTCCAAACTTAATTGCCCAGGATTTGATCCAAAAACACTCGTAGGCGCATAAACTCCATTGGAGTGTCTAATCTCATGAGCTATTACTTCCATTGCGCTGCGATTATTACTAAGCACCAATGCCCTAGCTTGAGTATATAATCCAGTCCTTATTACCTGCGGTAAAAAAGCAGCGATAACTGAAATAACTACCGCCATAATAGATACATATACCAACATCTCAATAAGAGTAAACCCAGCACCACTTTTTTTTCGAAAAAAAAGTGGTGCTGGGTGAACCCCTTTATTTTTTTTAATATCCAATAATCCCACTCTTTTTTTGAGTTCTTTTATGGCATTCCCATTATGTTTTAATCTCTTTTCTCTCATACGAGCTAAATTTTCTTCATTATATGCCTCATAATATAATAACTCCCATGGCTTATAACGTTTTGTGTAAAAGACTTTTCCTTTATTATGGAGACGAAATCTCTCCTTTAAATTATTTGTAGATCCTATATAAATACTTTCATTAATTTTACTTCTCAGCACATATACATAATACATATTCACTAATTTGCTAAAAAATTTGTAATATATGTTTCCAAACTTACACTATGATTTATCCCTCTCTCCTGCCATGAGACACCAACCACAACTTTTTTAGTTTTCAAATCTGCCGTCCCTATTGCGCTTATATCATCATTGGCATCCCTATTCACGGCCTGCAAGACAACTGTCCTAGTAAAAACACTATTTATCAAAGGCGGGACCAAAGCAGTGAGTTCCCAATGATCGCCAACTAGTGATAAATAATATGTAGTCTCATCTGTCAAAGTAGAGATATTATTCGTCCAACCACTGTCGCGCACCATACGCACTGCCTCTATTCCTTCTTGCGCAAAATGTATTGCCTCTATTTTTCTTAGTCCGGTATGAGTAACCTTATTTGCAAACAACAATAACTCATAAATCGATAAAAAAAACATAGTAGCAATAGCTATTGCAATTACTATCTCAACCAAACTAAACCCCTTATTATTTTTCATAATATAAAATTATTGTACTGTCATTGCACCACCAAAAAGACCAACTGTCGCCACTCCATCAGAGGTGTACGAAACAATATCTTTTCCACCAACAGAAATATCCAATGCCTTTGTATTTGTTCTTCCATCTCTATGAATACAAAGCTCCGTGTTAAATGCATCTAGGGCATGCGTATGCACTTCCAATGTTTGGCTCTCACCATCGACATCCACTGTGCCAATCCAACTAAACTCTGTCTCACCGGCATTAAAAAAATCCGGCATATTTATTATTTCTTGCACATCCGGATTAGGGAAATTATCAAAATCCAACACTAAGTTGTTTTCGCCTTGCATACTCCAACCCAAATCAAAGTGAACATGTCTGGAATCAACTATCCGTGCTCCTGTCGGAATAATCGTATCACCAAAACCAGCCCTTCCTGATTCTGATATTTTTATAATCTTTGTCTCTTCCGGTTTATTTATAATTCTTAAACCGATTTCACCCGTATTGTCAGTCGTCCCGCTTATTTTATTAAAAACCACATCATTACCTCCGGATATATCTATATTATATATCTCAACAGAAGATGGAAGTGAAAAAACTTCATTATCAATACCCAGAGAGGAATACACAGAACCCTTAAACAGGGTATAACTGCTTGTGGCAAAATGTACTCCATATACACTATCACCTTTTGAGGATGTCGTACGGTTTGATGCTAAGTCCAGGGTAATTGCCATCTCATTGGCGGCAGTGCTCAAAGAAATGTTTTGCTCAAACTCTCTATAATTAACAAAGCCAAGCACGAATAACATGCTCATAAAAAAAATAACAATCAAAATTTCAACCAATGAAAACCCAGCACCACTTTTTTTTCGAAAAAAAAGTGGTGCTGGGTAAACCCCTTTTCTATCATTTTTGTCATTTAAATATCTAAACATACAAACATATAAACATTTAAGCACCTAAAAAACAGTTTGTTTACATGTTTAAATGTTTTAATGGTTGTATTATACCACAATAAGCTCTTGTTGGCACAAAAATGTTTGGTTTTACAATACAAAAAAATTCTCCCGACTAAGTCGGGAGAATTTTAGATGTTTAAATGTTTGTGTGCTTTTGTGTTTAAGTGATTTTACTTTGGTACAAACGCCAACAATCCTGTAATTCTAGCTTGTTTTATTGCTCTGGCAGCTTTTCGTTGATGAAAGGCGCATAAACCACTACGTCTTCGAGGAGCGATTTTCATATAAGACGAAACAAAACGTCTCAATGTCTGCACATCTTTATAATCAATTTCTTTTTTATTATTTACACAATAGTGGCACTGCTTTCTTTTATTCATAAAATGTTTTATATGTTGTGATTGTTCAAATTGCCTGCCTGCCGGCAGGCAGGTTGTAATTGAATTTGCTAATCATAGGCAGTTCATTTAGAACAAGCGAAGTGATAAAACAATTAGAGCATTTTGAACATTTTTAATTAAAATGGGATATCTTCAACTTTGACCTCCTCATCAATATCAATCACATCCAGTGGCGGCTCTACATTACTTGGTGTTGGCGCTTGAGAGGTTGACGCATTTCCAGTTCCACGCGGCCCGTCTAACATAATCATATTATCGCCAATTATTTCTGTTTTATACTTCTTTACCCCATCTTGCCCAACCCAATCGCGTGTTTGAATTCTTCCTTCAAGATATACACGCCTGCCCTTTGTAAGATATTGACCGGCAATCTCGCCAATCTTGCCCCACAAAACACAATCATGATATTCAACTTTTTCTTGTTTTGCGCCGGATTGATCTGTCCAAGTTCTGTTTGTAGCAACCGACATGCTTGTAACTGTACGACCATTTGGTATTGTCTTTACTTCTGGATCGCGTGTTAAACGACCTAATATTGTTGCTCTATTTAAATCCATACCTTTAAGTTTAATTACTAATTACTTTAATTTATACGTCAGCAATATTAGTTTCAAGCAATTCATCAAGTTTTTTATCGATATCTTCCATTTTAATATTCTCTGCTTTTGTTTCGGTTTTGACTTTTGATTCAGTCTTAACTTTTGATTTTGCCTGTTTTTTGTCTATTTGATGTCCCGCTTCAATATGTTCGCTCCTCTTTACCTCTGGTCTTTTTTCCTCTGCTGTACTTCTGGAAGGAAACTTATTGTCTCTGACAGTCACATCGCTTATTGCGCTAACTTTTTCAACAATTCCACCAGCCGTATCTCTCTTATTAATATTTACTCTAAGTAAATCCGACATCAAGCGAAGCTTGTTATTAATATCTAATATATTTTCTGGCTCAGATTCAAACTGACATAACTGAAAATAACCATAACGAATATGGTTCATTGGGTAGGCTATTCGACTTTTGCCAAGATCTTGCATCTTGGCATCTTTACCAGTGGCTTTTTCAACAATATCTTTAACACTCTTCACAATTGGAACAACCTCGTCTTCTCCAAGCGTACCTGGTAAAATAAACAACAGTTCGTAATATTTCATAAATATAATAATGTAGTATTGATTCTAATTACATCGCCTTAAACTTATCTCTAATCGACCGATAAGCAAAAAAGATGGATAATTTAATCACGTTTTATGACTAATTTCGTGGGAATAATATACCAGTAAATGTGAAATATGTCAAGTGGCCAAAAATTTAAGCTGTCTGAGTGTTTATTCGTTTCTATGTTTAGGTGTTTCTGTGCTATAATATATTCGTATTAAAGAGAAAATCTCTAAATTATTTTGATATGCTAGCAGACAAAATGTTGGAAAGAATTTTGAAAACGAAATACAAAATCAGTCCAAAAGACTTGAAAAGTCATATTGCCAACTCCAAAAAACTCAAAAAAAATCTCGAGCAATATTTGATTGACGAAGACATAGTTAATGAAATTGAATTATACAATGAGGTAGCCAAACAAATGAAGGTTCCATTTGTGTCACTAAAAGGAATAGATATAAAAAAGGAAAATCTCAATATAATACCCGCCCCTCTCGCGCAAACACACAAAATAATAGCATTTGCCACCACTAAAGCAGAGATGAGTTTGGCGATGCTTGATCCAAATGACCTGCAAACAATTGAATTCATTCAGCGAAAAACCGGTCTTAAACCAAAAGTTTACCTAACCACACCCAGTGACATAAGGGACGCCCTAAGGCGGTACCATGGAGACATCGGCGAAGGACTTGCTATTGAACAACTTTCAGAAGACCAACAAATAGAAGGCTCCAGCGATTTAAAAAAAGCAGCCGAGGAGCTCTCCGTAGTAAATATAGTAAACAATATATTAGAACATTCGGTTTTTGAAGGCGCTAGTGATATACATATAGAACCTCAAGAAAAAGAAGTAATCATTCGCTACCGAGTTGATGGCGTATTAAAAAATGTAATGACACTGCCAAAAATAATTCAAAATGGCATCACAGCCAGAATAAAAATATTATCAAAATTGAAAATTGACGAACACATGGTTCCCCAAGATGGCCGTTTTAAAATAAAAATCGCAGAAGAAAAACTATCATTTCGTATCTCTATTATTCCGGTTTACGATGGAGAAAAAATCGTAATGCGCTTACTGCACGAAGGACAAAAACCACTTACTCTAGACGAGTTAGGTTTTTTGCCGGATGCAAAAAAAACAGTTGAAAAGGCAATTAAACAACCCCATGGAATGATACTGGTAACCGGACCAACCGGAAGTGGTAAGACAACGACACTATATTCCATACTTGGAATCCTTAATAAACCGGGAGTGAACATTTGCACAATTGAAGATCCAATTGAATACCACGTAAAAGGAATTAATCAAAGTCAAATCAATCCGCGAGCCGGCTTCACATTCGCCGGTGGATTGCGTTCATTTTTGAGACAGGACCCGGACATTATTATGGTTGGAGAAATTCGCGACAAAGAAACCGCCGAAATTGCCATCCACTCCGCAATGACCGGACATCAAGTTTTATCAACCCTGCACACAAACGATGCGCCAACAACACTTCCTCGCTTAATTGATATGGGCATTCCATCTTTCTTAATAGCTTTTACTGCCAATATAATTGTTGCTCAAAGACTTGTAAGAAAAATATGTGAACACTGTAAAAAGGAATTTATTTTAGAAAAAGAAGCACTTGCTGAACTTGAAAAAATTATTGATATAAAAAAATATCTTGAACTGCTAAAATCTCAAAATGTTAAATTAGAGACGGCCGAAACAAACCTCAAAACTATGAAATTCTGGCGAGGCGAAGGATGCGCTAGGTGTAATGACAGTGGGTACAAAGAACGAGTTGGTATCTACGAAATACTCGAAATTGACGATGAATTAACAAACAAGATAAATCAACACGCCACCGCAGATGACATAAAAAAATATGCCTATGAAAACGGCATGATAAGCATCCTCCAAGATGGATTAATAAAAGCAAAACAAGGAATAACAACGATTGAAGAAGTATTAAGAGTAACCAGAGAATAAATAAAATTTTCTATGAAAGAAAAAAAGGAACTAAGCCACTTTGAAGAAAATCTTAATGATTTCGTGGCAAAATTCTCACGCATTCCTTTTGTACAAAAGATCTTTTTTGTGGATCACCTAAAAACGATGATACATGCCAGTCTATCTTTAGTTGAAGCTCTTGAGATTCTTGAAAAAGAAATGGAGAATAGAAAATTCAAGAAAATTATAGCCGAAGTAAAGTTAGAAGTAGAAAAAGGCCGCCCGCTAAGCGAAGTCTTTGCTGATTATCCAAAAGTTTTTCCACCTATTTATGTAAAAATGGTTGCCTCTGGAGAAGCATCCGGCAAACTAGATGAGTCGCTTAATCAAATAGTTATTCAGATGAAAAAAACACAGGCGCTAACCTCAAGCATAAGGGGCGCCATGATTTATCCCTCTGTAATTATAGTAGCAATAGTCGGTGTAGGAATATTTATGATGACAGCCATATTGCCAAAAATGATGACGCTATTTTCTGAATTCGACGCAGAACTTCCATTGGCCACTAGAATGCTAATGAGAACAACAGATTTCTTTAGTGAACCATTAAATATTACTATACTGCTCTTGCTTATTATTGGTTTTATAACAGTATTTATAACTCTATTAAAAAAATCAATTCCATTTCGACATTCAGTCCATAAAATAAATTTACACCTCCCCATTATTGGACCCGTCATTAAACAAATTAACCTGGCCAGATTCTCACTTACACTTTCTTCACTGCTAAAAAGCACTATACCAATTATTGATGCCATGGATATCACGGCAGAGACGTGTTCAAATCTTTTATACCAAAATGCTATTCACACAACTGCGGTCGAAATCAAAAGCGGCAAACCGTTATCAGAGATACTAAGAGAATATGATAATCTGTTTCCTCCTATGGTCACAGAAATGATCATGGTTGGCGAAAGATCAGGCGAGGTTGATCATCTCTTAAATGAATTATCAAATTTTTATAGTGAAGAAGTAGATAAAACCATGAAAAATTTTGCAACAATTATAGAACCAATAATAATAATTATATTAGGTCTTGCAGTCGGAGGAATTGCAGTGGCAATAATCATGCCAATGTACACCTTGGTACAAGCAGTATAACAAATTCAGAATGTTGAATGTAAAATTCAGAATTATAACATTATGAAAAAAGGTGAAGATTTAAAAAAACGTACAAAACATTATGCATTACGCATTATAAAACTTGTCGAGGCACTGCCAAAAACAACAACAGGAATGGTTGTTAGAAATCAATTGATTAGGTGCGGAACATCAGTGGGAGCAAATTATAGAGCAACATGTAGAGCTAGATCTACTGCAGAATTTATTGCAAAAATAGGCATAGTAATAGAAGAAGCCGATGAAAGCTCATTTTGGTTAGAAATTATCATAGAAAGTAAACTACTTAAAAAAGAACTGGTTGAACCACTTTTACAAGAAACAGATGAAATTATTGCCATAATGGTTGTATCAAGTAACTCCGCAAGGAAAAATAAAAAAAATAATTCTTAATTCAGAATTCTTAATTCTACATTTATCACATGTTTTTCAATCCATTTCCAAACGCCATTGGAATAGATATAGGAGACCTCTCAATCAAAGTGGTCCAGCTTAATAATATATCAAGAAGGCGGCGCGGACCATCATACGATCTTGTTACTGCCAGAAGCACACAACTTCCCCACGGACTTATAATAAACGGCCTGCTCGAAAGACCGGAGACTGTAAGAAAATATATTGCCCATCTACTCAAAAAAAGTTCTGGAAAAGAAAGACCAATAAGATCCCCTTGGGTTATCGCGTCGATTCCAGATAATCTGGGCTTCATAAAACTAATAAAAATAGACAAAGAGCCAGCCGACATTATTGAAGAAGACATTTTAATAGTTTCCAAAAAACATGTCCCATTTCAAGAAGACGATTATTTCCTTGATTGGCAAATTGTTCCAAACCAGTCCGAGGATGAAACTCATACAAGCGTGCTAATAGGAAGCATCCCAAAAAATATATCCAATATGTATACATACTTATTGGAAAGTCTTGGCATGGTGGTAATAGCGCTTGAGCTTGGGGCATTGTCTGTCGCCAGAGCAATTATAACAGCCAACAAAGAATATGCCGGAGAAGCAAGGGCAATCCTTGATATCGGAGCAACCAGGTCAACTATCACAGTATATGATCACGAACATATCCAATTTAGCAGTTCAATTTCCTATTCCGGTGAAACCATCACAACATCAGTAGCGCAGACAATGCAAATTTCATATGATGATGCAGAAATGAAAAAAAAGACGCATGGACTTGAGTATACAAAAAGTAAAAACTGGCCAGTCTTGACTGAATTAACTGACCAATTAGTCGCGCAAATTTTAAAAACAATGGATTTTTATTATTCACATTTTAAAAATACAAATAAAATAACAAAAATAACTATGTGCGGAGGCGGAGCCAGCCTAAAAAATCTTGATAAAATTTTATCACTCAAATTAAAAATCCCAGTCGAACAAGGGAATGTTTGGAAAAATCTATTTTCTACAAAATCAATAAACTTAGACAAAAATAAATCCCTAAGATTCACCAAGGCAATCGGATTAGCCCTGCGTGCCGCAGATAACCCATTTTTCTCTACTGACACTATTTAATTATGTACCCTACTCGCTTAAATTTATTATCACCAGAAAAACGCACATACTTGCGTAGGATGATTTATATTCAATTTATTAAAAATACCTTAATCAGTATTGTGTTCGTTTTCTGCGTATCCGGCATCACCCTTTTAGGAGGCCAGTGGGTCTTACAAGAGTATTTCAATGATGTAAGCACCAATCTTGTGGCAACCAACAACGGCAGCGCTGAGAGAAATCAAAAGATAAAAGAAGTAAATTATCTCATATCCGAAACCGACGCACTCCAACAAACATACATAATCTGGTCATCAATAATCGTAGAATTAACAAATGCAATACCTAACGGGATTGTTATAAATGATTTATCACTAAACTCCGGTGATAAGTATGTTTTAAGTGGGATAGCCGATACTAGAGAAAATATGTTAGAAATGCAAAAAAAACTAAACACGCTTGATTTTATCAAAAACACAAAAATTCCTATATCGCAATTAACTGAAAAAGAAAATTTTGCATTTTCAATATCAGCGACCGTAAAATAATATATGAATAGAATAAATCTAAGACAACAAATGGGAATAATAACAGGTATAATCGCCGTAATCAGCGTTATAATTGCTTTACTCGTGATAGCCCCAACTGTGAGACAAATTCTATCCTTAGAAAAAAGCATCAATGAGACACAAAAATTCCTGGAACAACAATACGAAAAAACCCAAAGAATGAGGCGCTCTGTGCACAACCTCGATGCCACAATAGAAAGAACCGAAAAATTTAACCAATCCGTTGTACAAGATGGCGATGAACTGCAAATTATCACACAATTAGAAAAATTGGCATTTGAAAATAATATAGATCAAGTGTTAAAAGTAGAGCGTGTCGACCCAAAAGAAGTTAAAGGCGCTACCCCAAATATTGAAAAAATTCCTGTATTACTACGAAAAAAACCTTACTATATATTTTCTTTTTCCAATACCGGAAATTTTGAAGACCATCTTAGGTACATAAAAGACGTGGAACAATTGCCTTACTTTTTAAACATAAACCCAATTAAATTTAATAAAAAAGATAACTCTGACTCAATTTCTGTAAGATTTGACGCCAAAATTTATATAACCGAAAAATAATTATCATAATATGGCTATTGACATAAAAAAAATATTAGGTAAACTGGGTTTAAAAACAACCAGAGGGAAAAATGGCAAAAAAGAATTAAATATACAAAGTGAAAAATACAAATATGTGTCCACAATGCGCCTAATTAGTATATTCACTATTGCCATTTTGGTGACAATATTAGCCGGGACAATGTTTTTTGTTTATACAAGCATAGTAAGTACACTCGGACAAGTGCAATCTATAGCACTTTATCAATCCCAATTACGCATTGAACTTATAGATTTTGCACGTCTGGAAAAAATAGAAAAAAAATGGAACGAAAAGTTTGATACTACAGAATTAAATATTGAGAGAAACCCATTTTTAAAAACAATTATACCCCCAGAAGATAAACCTTAGATAAATCATAAATAAACAACAAAATGTTTCAATATCTATTTGTACTTGGAAGAGAACCTTCCATTTCTACCGCTGAAATAGAAGCGGTTTTTTCTGTTGCAAACATTAAATACAAAATCGAGATCAAGCAAAATAATAATCTGGTTATATCTTTTGATAAACAAATCAACCCTCAAGAATTGATTATTCAACTGGGCGGTACCATAAAAATCGCAAAAAAGATAAACTCTACCGGAAATACAAAAGAAATAATAATAAAACATATTCAGGCCACCCAACCAGAGGGTAAAATACAATTTGCGCTAACAGGTGGAGACGACAAGAGATACGGTCTTGCAATAAAAAAGGAGCTAAAAGCATTGGGCAGAAGCATACGGTATATAGAGATAAAAAATACCGCAACGATACTTCATAATAAACTAGTTGAAAGACAGGGAGATATAACCACAATTAAAAAATTAGTATTTATAACAGAGGCAATCCAGCCAATTGAAGGCTTGTCCCAAAGAGATTTTGGAAGACCGGGTAGTGACAGCAAAAGTGGAATGCTTCCACCAAAACTAGCCAAAATAATGATCAATCTTGCAAAAATAGACAAACACTCCTCCACGCTACTTGATCCTTTTTGCGGTTCCGGCACTATTCTCTCAGAGGCAGCCTTTATGGGTTTTAATAATTTAATTGGAAGTGATATTTCCCAAAAAGCAATAAAAGATACCCAAACCAACTTAGAATGGGTAAAAGAAAAAGAAAGTATTGCAAATTTAAATTATAAAATAATTTTATCAGAAGCATCAGGAATTGATAAAAAAATTAATAAAAACAATATTGACGCGATAATTTCTGAACCATACATGGGTAAATCCCTAAAAGGAAATGAAAGCGAAAAATTTTTAATAAGGCAAGCCGAAGACTTGGCCGAACTATATATAGATAGCTTCAAAACTTTTTATAAAATTCTAAAAAAAAGCGGGGTTATTATTTTTATAATCCCATCATTTCACACACAAGATAAATGGATAAATGTAGACTGTATTGAACAAATAAAAAAACTGGGCTTAACACCAGTCCCGTTCTCCGAAAAATACAAATCACTCAAATATTGGCGAGAAAACCAACACTTGGCAAGAAATATATGGCAATTTAAAAAAACTATATAAAAAACCTTTGAACCAATTGTCCCACAAAATAACCAACCAAAGCAGCCACGCTTGCCAAGGCAAACATTTCCAAACCAGCCTTCCACCAAGTCCTCTTAGAGAGGCTGGCAGTATAAACCCCCAATAAAAACAATCCAAATAAAGTAATAGCCACGGATACAAAAATAGCAGAAGATATTGGCAACAGAAAGTAGGCCATCAACGGAACCGTCCCCCCTAATATATACGAAATCCCCATCACAAGTCCGTTTTTGAACGGATTTTCTAATTTTCCCTCAACCACTCCCAATTCCCTATAAGACATTTCCTTCAAAAACAAAGATTTATTTTTTGATGCTGTATCTACCATTGTTTTAGCAAGTTCTTTGGGCCAACCATCAACCACGTACATCTCAATTAGTTCTTCCTTTTCTTCTTCAGGGAATTTTTCCAATTCTATCTTTTCTTCCTCTATTTTTCGCTCATCCATATCACGTGCAGATTTACTGGACAAATAAGATCCAACTGCCATCGAAATAGACTCAACTGAAATTATAACCAAACCGGCCAAAATAACAGTCTGATGATTTTGCGCCGCGGCGGCAATACCAGTAATCGCGCCGAGCGTCGAAACCATCCCATCTTCCATCCCAAAAACAAGCTCCCTTAGTGTTGCAGATGAACCCTGATTTTTATGATGAAGATACCCCGGGTTGTATTCCATTGACATAACAAAAAAAGTATACAATATAATATAATAAGTATATATTAAATCAATAAATAAAAAAAGCCCTGCGAAGTAGTCGCAAAGCTTACAATACCAACGTCATTTTATTTCTTTATGAAAATAGTATGAGACACTAAAGTAAACCTCCGAAAATTGCTTATCCCCAATATAAAAAATAATCGGATCTGACTTTTCTTTTTTTATGTTATGAGAAGATACTCCTGCCCTTAACAGCCGATTTACAAATTTAGTTCTTTCAGCTTGTGCCTGCAGATAGTTTGTCCCCGCATAATCAGTAGAAAAATTTCTGTCAAACGATTGTAATGATTTCCGTGTCCGACATAGCTGTGGAGTACTAGCAGTTATTCCCATCTCCCTTGAAAAAAAGTAAGAGACCACTGCTTCCCCTGTTTTATGAACATCACACTCACACTCTTTGTCAACCTCTACAATTCCTATGTTTTCTCCGGGGACACCAGCCCTCAAAAGAAGCTCACGAAATTCTTCAGCCTGCTCAATGGCCAAAAGAGGCACCCCCAAATTTCCCAACTCCTCTTTTATCTGCTCCAGACTGATTGCCAATTCTTGTACATCCGTTCCGGACCTGTTAATTTTTTTTTCGTAGTGCTCAAGCATCTTTTCAAGCATTTCTTTTTTGGCAAGAAATTCGCTCAAATCATGTTTAAAACACTTTGTCCAAATTCTATAATTAACATTCTCCCTATATGGATTGATACCAGGTGAATCCGACATGCTCCCTCCTCTTTTAGTATATATGTGTTGATCCGGCCCTATTTTTCCTGAAAGAAAAAATTACGTTCGGTTTATTCTATCAAACCATAAAAAACCATGCCCGTCAACTCTATGTAGATACGTGAAAATAACACACGTCTCCATCTTTGACAATGTAGTCTTTTCCAACTAATTGCATCTTCCCATTTTCTTTTACTCCATTCCAACCATTATACTCAACAAAGTCCTGCCATTTCGTCACATCTGCCTTTATAAAACCCTTTTCAAAATCTGTATGTATAACCGCGGCTGCTTTGGGTGCTGTGGTATTTGCTTTTACCGTCCAAGCGCGTGTTTCTATCTCGCCGGATGTAATGTAAGTTATTAAATCTAATAATTTATACCCTGTCAAAATTATCTTATCCAGTCCAGATTGCTCAATGCCTAATTCTTTCATATAATCTTTGGCATCTTCTTTTGAAAGCTCAGCCAACTCTGCCTCCAGTTTTGCGCAAACATGAATGGTAATTTCATTATTAACGAAATCAACTTGTTCTGTTTGAGCTGCTAATTGTTCATTGTCATTGACCACGTACATCATTGGCTTGCATGTCAACAAATGTAAATCTCTAATAATAACCAATTCATCGTCATTGTACTCCAATTCACGTGCCGGTTTTTCGTTTTCCAAATGAGTTTTTAATCTGTTTAACAAATCAATCTCCATTTGGGCATCTTTGAGAGCAATCCCTTTTGCCTTTTTTTTGACATTCTCCAATCGCTTATCCAATGTCTGCAAATCAGCCATTATTAATTCAAGATTAATTATTTCCATGTCTTCTTTTGGGTCAATGTTATTGTGCACGTGAGTAATATTTCCATCCTCAAAAGCGCGGACAACCTGAACAATCGCGTCCACTTCGCGAATATGTGACAAAAACTTGTTGCCAAGACCTTCTCCAACTGAGGCGCCTTTGACAAGACCGGCGATATCAACAAACTCAATCGCTGTTGGAATAATTTTTTTTGACTTTGATACATCGGATATTTTCTGTAAACGATCATCTGGCACTTCCACTATTCCAACATTTGGTTCAATTGTACAAAAAGGATAATTCTGCGCATCTGCCTGCTTGCTAGAAGTCAAAGCATTAAACAGCGTGGATTTACCAACATTTGGCAAACCAACTATACCCAAAGATAATGACATAAATAAAATGATATTTTTTAAAACCCCCATAGGGGGGTTATTTTGTGGACCAGACAGGACTTGAACCCGCCACCTCCGCAGTGCAAATGCGGCGCTCTACCAGATGAGCTACTGGCCCTTGCGCAGACAATATATCATTTGTTTATTTAAATGTCAACTCTCTAATCAGAGTGCACATTCTCATCAAACCTTTGTTTCATCTCTTTCTTTTGCTCCTCGCGTAATTCTTTAAAAGTATGTTTAGTCCAGGCCCTTTCTTGTAAAATATTTGACATCCAAGAACCTCCCAACAAATGCGGCATCATAACATAATTAGCGCCAGCTTTGTACATATCATCCAAATGAACCGGATGATACAAATTACCAATCAATATTGCTTTTCCATCATTTTGCCTAACATGCCTCATCAAAGTATTTTGATCATCAACCTCTGGTATTGTTAATACAATCAATTTTGCTTTATCCAAAGGGAGAGTCTCCAAAAATTCGACATCTGCGGCATCACCAAAAAAAGCAGGTATATTCCTTTTCTCTAATTTTCTAATAGACTCCGGATTAAAATCCACCACCGCAAACCTTACTTTCATATTTTCCAAAGCTTCACACACCTTCCAACCAATGCGGTGATACCCAAAGACCCACACTTTGAAAGGCTCAACACTTTCTTTTATATCCTTATACTTATCTTTTCCTAATTTTCTCAAACTTGGAGCAATACTTTGATACACTTGTTCATTATATGTAATTAAATAAGAAGATATTATAATTGTTATCAATGCCACCAAAGTAAAAATAGTAACCTCATTTCCTGTTAAATATCCAAGGTCATGCCCCTTAAAAACTAAAATAAACCCAAATTCGCTAACCTGCGCAGATGTAATACCAACAAGAAAAGCATTGCGCCTTGTATACTTCATGCGCCTCATTACAAAATATAAAATTGAAGGGTCCGCGACAATAACAAAAATAGATAACAAAATCGCCGGCAAAATCGCTGATTTCAAATCCCCAATTTGCATTTGGCTTCCCAAAACTATAAAAAACAAAATTATGAAAAAATCTCTCAACGGTCTGACACGACTTGCGATTTGAGATTGATAGGGAGACGCACCCAAAGATATGCCGGCAATTACAGCCCCTATCTCAATTGAAAACCCTGCCCAGTAAACCAAACTCGCAACACCAAAACACCATGTGATAGTAAAAATAAAAAGCAACTCTCCGGAATGAGCAACCCTTTCCATCAAGACGGGCAAAATATATCTAGCCATCAAAAACACAATCCCTACTAACAAGACACCCTTGCTTACAGTTATCATCAATGTTTTACCCAAAGAACCATCGAGGCCGGCTGTATTTAAAAATATCATCAATGACACGGCAATAATATCTTGAACTAACAATAATCCAATAACATAACGGCCATATATCGATTCTGTCTCTTTTTTCTCTGTCAAAAATTTTACAACGATAATTGTGCTAGAAAAAGTAATTGCAATCGCTATAAATAGAGAAGGGATAAATCCAAGACCAAATTGACTAACTATCAAAAAACCCAAAGAGGCTGTGGCCATAAACTGAATAATTCCACTCACAAACACTGACTTCCCAACCTTTTTTAAATAATCAAAATTTAAACTTAAACCAACTATAAAAAGAAGCAAAACAATTCCAAAGTGAGCAAAAGTTTCAAAAAACTCTTCCCCGCCTTGCAACAAATTCAAAAACAACGGGCCGCCTATCATTCCTGCCACTATATATGCAACTACCAATGGCTGTCTAAATAATCGCATTATCAAAGCAATAGTAACTGTAATCGCCAACAAGCTGCTAATTTGTAAAAAAATATTATCAACCATAAAACATTAAAACATAAAAACATTAAAACATAAAAGCATTCTCACTTATCAATTTCTATAAGCAAATAATATTTGTTCTTGTGTTTTAATGTTTTTATGCTCTAGTAATTATTAGTATACCAAATTTATTTCCTTTTTACGACTGCCAAAGCAACCACACCAAACTTTTTTATTAATTTTAATAAAACACCGCCCCGTGCTTTTGCCAAGAGGCCTAATAAAATCGAAGTTAGACCACCAGCTGTGGCAGTTAAATATTTTTCTGCAACTTCTTTCTGATTATTTTCTTTCGTATCTTCTGTTTGCAAAACAAATCCCTCTGCTAAACCGATTTTTACAATATCATCCCGAAAACGAGGCAATAGCTGATAACCACTTTTTCTTTCACTTACCAAACCTTTTACCTCCACTAAATCACCCACGCTAAATTCTGTTTTATCAATACCCACGTCTTTTTTAAAATACACTTTTATCTCTCCGCTTCCATCATCGACATACATGTATGATCCTTTTATTTCTGTAACCTCGCCGTTAATCTTGACAAAACTGCCCTCTAATGATTCTTCAATCAAATCAATCTCAACTTCTTTTGGTTCCAGCTCATCAATATAGCCGGTTTTTACAATATCTTCTTTTTTTAAAACCTTAACCCGTGTCTCACCATAAGCCTCCGAAATCTCGCCAATAACTTGAACCTGGTCCCCAATAACCAAATCTGGAAAATCCTTTTTATACATATATATTTGTACTCCCGAACCATCACCCACAATATAAAAAAACTGTGTCCCAAGTATTCCCGGCTCTATGGCCGTAATTCCATTAATTTTTACTCTATCCCCTACATCATAATCTCTAATGTCTTCTAACTCCACCTCCATAATTGGTTTTATACGCTTACTACTACCTTTTACCGAATAGGCGACAGTAATTATATTTACTTTTCCGGGTGTAACCGTGTTAGACCAAACCCAATTATCGTCTTCTGTTTTTACATAACTGGCGCCTTCAATTACTTTGTCATACGCAACCTCTCTAATCAAAGAATTATCCGAAAAAAGAAGGCGGACTGAATCCGCAGTATTATTTAAAGTAATTTTTGTTTCCTCCTTGCCAAAAGACATATATTTTCCCGCGCCTATAATTGTGCCATTTGGAATGGTATAAGCGCGCGATCCGCCTATCTCATCATCCAATTTCATACCCGACAATTCAATATTTTTATCACTTGGATTATACAACTCAATAAATTCCGCCGAATCTGATCCTGCCGGATTTGGAATTATTTCGCTGATCTCAATATAAAACAAATCATCCAAATTATTTTGAACTGACTCTTCCTCTTCTTCTAAATCCATCTCAATTTCTTTTAATTCTGGAGTGCTGGTTGCAGGTACTGATATGTTTTTATCACTTTTTGCCAAAACAGCTTCTTCTTCCGGTTCTTTAAAGATAATATTTGAACTGCCTTTGGTAATCATTTCTGTCAAAACAAAATCACTAACATTATTTGTGTTCCAACCATCATATTTTCTTGCCAATGAATATGGGTCGTCTGGACGCTCCGCATTATTTACAATAGTCCCATCATCCCAATTTCCATAAGCGATACTATCAATCAATCCTCCGGACGGATCATAAAGTTTAATAATATCACCGGTATTGTTTAAATTCCCCTTAGGTTTTTCTATTAAATAAAAACCATTCGCACTAATTATCCCAGACAGCAAAGTTTTTTTACCACTTCCTTCTTCTACCCACCAAGCATCCAAATCAATACTATTTTTAGTATTGTATAATTCTATAAATTCAACTTCGCCATCACTTGGATCACTGACAAATTCGTTGATCAAAATTGAACCAGTTTCATATCCCAATATTTCCGGTTCTTGCTCAATAGGCTCGATATTACTCGCAGATTCGGATATTGGTGGATTTGGATCAGAATTTGTAGATTCGGATATGCCAACGGTAATCAAATGCTTCATATTGTCAAAAGTAACCTGGCCAATTCCCGAAACATTCATAATATCTTCAATTACAGAAAATAATGTATTTATTTCACGATAATCAATAATCGCCTGCGCTTTTGCAGTGCCAATTCCGGGCAAAGTATCTAATTCTTCTAAATTCGCCGTATTAATATTAATTAATTCATCTGCAAAAACATTTTGCGGAAACAAAAAAACACTTCCCAAAATAAAAAGTGCCGCCAATAATCTATTAACCATAAAATAAAATCAATATTATTGTCTATAATAATAACACACTTTAATATTTCAATACACCTGTTGACAAAAATATATTTATACATTAACCTACGGACAAACTAAGGAGGTCCAGATTATGCAGGTCAGTTTCAAACTCAATGATGCTGTTTGTGTGCGTTTAACCAAAGAGGGTCAAAAAACTTTCAATGAATTTTATATAAAAAATAGTCCACACCAAAAACCACCAACAACCCCGTCCTCAAACGAATGGATAAGCCTTTCATTGGCTGATCTGGTCGAAATTTTTGGGACAAAAGTCTTTGACCACAAAGCACCACAACAGTTCGTTGACGATGAGATAGCCCTCGCCATACAAAACGATTACGCTCATTTCTAGGAGAATTTATTCCAAAAAGGACCCCAGCTGTAAGTGGTGTCCTTTTTTTATTTATTACCGGTTTTTATTTATCACCAGCCCTTCCGCCATAATCTCCAGTCTCTGTGTTTACTATTATATCCTCCCCCTCTTTTATAAATATAGGGGCATAAATTTTTAAATCATTATCCAATACCACCTCTTTTGTCACATTTCCGCTTGCTGTATCACCCTTTACTGCGGGGGGAGATTGAATAACCTTGTATGTAACTTTTTTAGGCAAATCAATTGCTACAACTTTATCCTCATATAATACAGCGACCACATCAAGACCATCCCTTAAATATTTCGCGTCATCACCAAGCACTCCAGAATCCACATCTACAGTCTCGTAAGTCTCTTTGTTCATAAAGGAATAGTTGTCCCCGCTTTTGTATAAATACTGCATATTTGCGCGAGACACTGTAACGATATCTACCGTTTCACTGCTCTTGTATGTAACTTCCAAATTTTTCCCGGATGTTATGCTCCTCATTTTTGTTTTTGTAAAAGCCGCCCCTTTCCCGGGGTTTACAAATTGAAAACCTGTCACCACCCAAAGATCATTCTGGTGGCGAATAACCGCCCCCTTTTTAATATCTGTAGTCGAGCTCATAAAAATCAAATAATTAAAAAACTTTAGACGCTGGTAATACTAACACATCATCTATATTCTGACAACCTGTCAAAACCTGTACCAATCTGTCCACCCCAAGCGCAATCCCGGAACATCTTGGAATTTTGCCAACCGCATCAACAAAGTCCATATCTATTTTGTACACTTCCTTGCCAAGTTTTCCACGCAGATCTTGCTCTTCTTTCAAACGGCTAAACTGTTCATCGGCATCGGTCAATTCTGTAAATGCATTAGCAATTTCCATTCCATTTAGATAAACCTCAAATCGCTCCGCGTAATTTGAATCATCCTCAGATATTTTTGCCAAGGCTGCCATGGATGCCGGATAGTGATGGATAATAATCGGATCTATAAGTTTTGGCTCAATAGCATTCAAAAAAATTCTATAAAACAAGTCCTCATATCTTTCTTCTTTATCCGCCTTTTGCCCCCTTTCTATACAAAGCTCAAGCATCTTTTCTCTTTCCAAATAACCATCCAAATCAATCCCCACATATTCTTTCCACAAATCACGCATGTGAACTCTTTTAAATTTCTTAACATTACTATCCAACTTATTTATCAACTTTTCAACGTCATCCATTATTTTATAAAAATCCGTATTAACTCTATACCACTCAATCATGGTGAACTCCGGATTATGCGTTCCTCCAAAACTTTCATTATCTCTAAAACATTTACAAATTGAAAAAATATTTTCAAAACCGGCTGCTAACATTTTTTTCATAGAATATTCAGGAGAAGTATGCAAATATGCCCTATATTTTTCATTTTTCTCATCATGGATATACAAACTCATCGGAGACAAATACGGCTCTTGCCCGGGCAAGCCAACAATCGGGGTCTCTACTTCCAAAAATTTTTGTTCCCAAAAAAAATTTCTAATCTCTTTCAAGATTCTAAATCTTTCTTCAAGAATATTTTTATTTTTTAATATGTGCGCTACATGTGTATTTTTCATAAGTTTTTATTTACCTTTATAATCTGATATAATGGGTCTGTCGCCAAATGTGCTTTTTGATGAGTTTTTCAATAAATTTGAGTTATAAAGTTAAAATAAATTTTGAAGTTTAGCTGGGCTAAGATGAAAAATTTTTTTAACTTTATAACCAAATTTTTGGGAAACTGGCAAAAATGACATTTGGTGACAGACCCATAATACCAAAATAATATAATTAATCAATTTATATGGAATATTTAATTTTTTTGGGACAACTTGTTCTTTCCATGGTATTGGGGGGAATTTTAGGATGGCAACGCCACCGCACAGGCAAATCTGCCGGCATCCGAACTTTTGCGTTTGTATCCGTTGGCTCCACATTGTTTACATTGATATCAATAAGCATGCAGAGCGGAGACCCGGGACGAATAGCCGCCCAAGTTCTCACAGGCATTGGTTTTATTGGTGCTGGGACCATAATCCATAAAAAAGATGCCGTAGAGGGGCTAACAACAGCCGCCGGACTTTGGACAGTCGCCGCCATTGGCATGGCAATTGGAATTGGCTGGATAATACAAGCAATAATCGCCTCAACATTAATGCTTATACTTCTATCTATAAAAATTAAAAGATAATCAAATAATGTTGACAAAAGTAAAAAATTAGATTAAGATAGGGCATAAATATGCGAGCGTCGTATAATGGTTATTATCTCGGCCTTCCAAGCCGATGATGCCGGTTCGATTCCGGTCGCTCGCTCCAGGGATGCATAATTAGAACAAAAACACTTGTAATTTTATAACTTTTCTGTTATATTATATCCGTTCTAATATACCCAAGTAAAGCGAGATGGAGCAATTGGCAGCTCGTCGGGCCCATAACCCGAAGATTCCCGGTTCGAATCCGGGTCTCGCAACCAGGCTTCGCCCTTTGGGCTACGCCTGGCAAGCACGGCTTTATCATTCTACAATGTAATAAGCCAGAACTTGCCCCAAAGATAATAATCGGAATATTGTATTATGTATATATTTTAAAATGTAATGATAATACATATTATGCCGGTTTAACACACAGCCTAAAAAATAGAATACAGGAACACAAAAATGGTATAAAAAGTTGTGTAAAAAATAAAAGACCAATTAAATTAATCTTCTACTGCTGTTTTGTTGAAAAAAACACAGCCGTACAGTTTGAAAGGTACTTAAAGACACACTCAGGTAAAGCTTTTATTAACAAACGCTTAATTCCCAAAAGCTTGCCTGGCGAAGCCCGCAGGGCGAAGATAAGCTTGCCTGGCGAAGCCCGCAGGGCGAAGACAGGCGGTGGTAGTTCAGTTGGCTAGAACGCTTCCTTGCCAAGGAAGAGGTCGCCGGTTCGAATCCGGTTCACCGCTCACCAAAAAATCGCTAATTTTAGCGGTTTTTTGTTGTATTTTACAAATATCAAAAATACTATATAATACAGCCAAACAAAAAGGAGAGGTAATGAAAAATACAAACAATATAAACGCTGGTAATGTTGGTATTATTGTAGTGAGGGTATATAAAAAAAGAAAAGCTGAAGAACTAGATAAAATAAAAACCGACATAAAGAAACTCGAAGATGAGCGGAAGAAAAAAATCCAAAGAATAAACGATGAAATAGATGCAAAAATACAAAAGAAAAAGGTGGAGCTCCAAAGAAAGAAATGGGATTTAGAAGATTTAACACAGGAGGAATCACTTCTAGCCAGCAAAATGGAACGGTTCCATAAAGACACAAGCAACAAAAAAACTGGTTTTTGGGCTCGTATTTTCGGAAAAAACAAATGATGGCTTGTTAAAGGAGAACCATGACCTCAGGAACCTAAATTGTATTATAGAAGTAAATGGGGTAATTCAAAAGCAACCCAAAACAGGTTGCTTTTCTTTTATCCCAGTTCGAACGTCGTATATTACTCGGCTCACAAAAAATACAGCTTCATTTAGCTGTATTTTTTGTTACCCAAGACCAGACTAAAAATTCAAGGTTTGGGGTTGACATCTGGTCAAAAATATGATATGTTTATTGGTCTTTATGACCCTGCCGAATTTTCTCGGCTTGCAACCCTTAGGAGGGGAAACATGAACAACCTGCCAAATCGGCACTATGCCGATCCAATGGATCGACCCATCAAAACCGACAGCAAAGGCACCCACGGTGTCTCGCCTTCTTCGGACGCTATCGGCGGATACCAAAGTGTCGGCTGGTACGAGACCTTCCGAGATCGAAAGACTGGCGAGCTATACCGCGTACACTGCAGCGACGGTGTAAATGGCGGCAAAAGTTCCCACTCCAATGAGGACGAAAATTGGAGACGGCTATGCTACGGCTTCATCATCGAGCGTACCCGCGCCGAAGCGAAGGCCGGTGTAGCAGAAATCCAGCTGTCCACGACCGAGTGGAATATTATGTTGGGATACACCCACGCCCTCTGGCTCGATCCAAAAGAACACGAGCAATATGGCGAAGGTGATCGCTCAAAAGATGAGGGGGTCATCGGACACCTCAAAGGAATCCCCGTCGTCGTCAATCCCCAAAAGGAAGATCAACTTCCGTCGCGGTAAAACGACGAAAACAGGGGCAAAGCTTTAGCTTTGCCCCTCACCAACTATCACCTTTAATTATAGAGGTAATTGAGGAATAAAAAACACCTAACTGGGTGTTTTTTGTTTTATTTCAGTTCTAACATCGTATGTTATCCGGCTCATAAAAAAATATCCATGAGAAATTGACAAACTAATTAAATTGCTATATTTTATAGAGAATACTTCCCAAACAGAGGAGTAAAATGACTACACTCAGTCTAATTGTTATTTACTGTGAAGACATACATCTTTGTAAACAGTTTTACGAAATGTTCGGACTTTCCTTCACCGAAGAAAAGCATGGTGTAGGGCCAATCCACTTTAGCTCAAAACTTAACGGTGTGTTATTAGAACTATACCCAGCAGGGAACAAAGAAAAATCAAAAGTACGATTAGGCTTTAAGGTCAAATCATTAAATGAACTAAAAACAAATCTACTACAAAAATTCCCAAAAACCAAAATAAAAAGTATTGGAATAAATAATATAAAAAAACTAATCATCACCGACTTGGATGGAAGGAAAATTGAAGCAGTAGAATAACCTCAAATAAACCACGTCGAAATGACCCCAACTCACAACCACTAGGAGGAATAAAGAAACATGGAAATAAAAACAGTGTACGAGGATGATGACTTTATTATAAAAAAACAACTCAAAACATTGCTTCTCTATTCCAAACATCACCCAAACGTTTCTATAAAAATAGATGGCATAATGGTAAGTACGCCAACGGGTAAACTTTTGCCGTGCACTTACAACGGAGAATCAGCATTTCTTTTGTCTCCAACACCAAATAATGATAATGGTGTAAATCCAAAAGATAAACACATAGACTAACACCCGTTCCTTTCTCTCAATCCCTACTCGCCCTAGCTATTTCTAATGCTAGGGCTTTTTATTTAAAAAAACAAATTAATTGAAACTTGTTGACAAAAAAATATTTTTATGATAATTATTAAGAGTTGACCTTAAACCAAAACAAAGGACAAAAAGATGCCGCTCATTATCAAAGAGATTAAAGGAAACTTCGTACTTGAAAGTTGGAACATTCCATATATTAAAATCTTTGATGAAAACTCAAATTATGAGTCAAGTCATTTCATTACGATTGAAGAAGTGTACGCAGAATTGGCAGTAGCAATAGGAAATAAAAACATACACCCAAAAGACGTGGTTAACCTTGGGTCCGAGTTAAATAGTGTGTGCATGCCTAGAGACTTGGCTGAACTATCCAACCTCCTTACGTCACTGACAGAAAAAGGATGTGAGATGCAAGGCTTTTCTTTCAAGCTCTGCGAGGACACTGAGTGTACCATTCGAATCAAACACGGCAGAGTGTTTGACAAAAATTCCGGCAACTCCTCCGAACAAATCTTTACCCTTCATAAAGGTATTCAAGTGCTTCATGATTTATTTGTTTCAGGTTATATCAACCAAGTACAGGCAGCCGCTCTATTCCAAGAAATGATTGGAGCAAATATCGTTCTTAATGAAAGAGAAAAACTAAAAACACATAAGGCCCTAACAAACGCTGCCAAAAATTATGTGTAAAAAATAAAGGGGGCGGGGCTACATATATAGCCCCAACCAATTATCATCTTTAATCATAAAGGTGATTGAGGAATAAAAAAGCACTCTAAACAAGGGGCTTTTTTATTTTTAAACATCTTCTACTAAGCAAGTAACATGAGTTAAAACAAAACCATAGTGCCCTATTTACAAAAATACTTATCTATTGTAGATTAAAATAAACAAGATAGAGGAAACAATCATGTACTACCAAGAAGTAATTGAGGGTCTATTCCCAGGCGCAATCGAGATAGATGATAGTGGATGGGGTGAAAAAAAGATATCCTTCAAACTCAAAAAACTGGAAAAAGTTGCCGGTTCGGTTGGAGTGGATATCACTCCTGAACTTAGAAAAAAAATGAAAAAACACTTTGGTGAAAATTGGAAACTTTCTATTGAAGGCTATGTCAGAGACAATACACAAAATAAAATTGAAATTATACAAAAAGTGACCCTTAGCAATCTCAACCTAGCCTCTAGACCAAAACCATGATCATCCTCTCAATCCCAAAATATCATACCATTCTGTTGCGAAGCACAGGGTGGTATGATAAATTTATAAGGTCCCAAAAGGGTTCTTTTTTTACTCACAGGCGCAATATGTTGACGTATTTTTGGGGATAATGTATACTATCCGCATGGTCGAGTTCTGCTCGATCTATGACACAAAATAATATTTGTGTTATAATAAAAAGGTATATAAATCATGCCCGATTATATACTTGTATGGCAAAAACAAAAAACCACCAGTCGAGGTGGTTTTTTGTTTGTACTATATAACTCAAAAATTTTTATTGACAAAACTATACTTGATTATTTAATTTTAGTCCGTATAATTAAATATACAGACCTCATAGAGAAACAAAAGAAAAAAAAGAAAGGCAAAAGACAATGACGCTAGGACTAATAGTGCTAATAATTGTATCTGTAGTCTTGTTTATTTCTACCTATTATACAGGCTGGTGGAAAAACAAATACTTAAAAAAGTTTTATTTTTTCCTCGGGTTTGATTATTACGCCAATCAGCCTGATCCGGAAACGCGCCACTATTATTTGGTAGGCGCAGAACAATGGGCACACTTTAGCATAGGAATTTTTGTTGGGCTAACATTTAACTCATTCCTGCCAACTTGGCTCTCCGCATTAATGGTAGGAATTGTAAAAGAAATTCTCGATGTCATTTTTTCTAGAGCTTGGCACAAGAGAGATTCTATTGTAGATGTTTTGTTTCACACACTTGGAGGACTCTCGGCTCCTTTTTTTCTAATGTTATTCAATTGGTCTGCCTAAAACAAACCCGGATTACTAATAATCCGGGTTTATCTTGTTTTTTTTTGCAAATATGATAGAGTCACATAAGGTATAAAATTTACCCATCAAAAAGGAGGCCCGCATGAGCAATATTTTCTGGCGCCATCGACATCTTTTGCATGTTGGAGATAAGGTATGTATACGTATTGATCCATTTTTTCCAAAACCAGAAACGGGCTACCCCATTGGTACAATTGGAGAAATTGTAGGCTTCACTATCAAATCTGTTTGCCGCACAAATACATACGATAGTTTGCCACCAGGCATCTACCTTTGTCCAGACTGGCCATTCGTGCGTTTTGATGCGGGAATCGTCTGCAATATTCCAGCCAATTCATTAGAATTGCTTGATAAAATAGAGTATGAAAAACGATTAAAGCAGTCGTGTGAGGAATGGCCACACAATAGTTCACCACATAGTACGTTCGTTTCCGACCTTCCGGATACAAAAATATGGGAAGGTGATATTGTCAGACCAAAATATATCCAACCTAAGCGAGTAAAACCAGGTTCTATTCCTGATCTGCCAGATGCCTATATGGTAACTTGGATATCATTTGGACGCCCAGGAGAAATCACTGAATCCCTAGGTGACGTTCCAAACTTTTCAATTGGCGACAGATTTATGCAAAAAAGTGAAAATAATTGGTCTGGTAGTCATCTTGAGCTCGTAGAACGTGGTAATTTCTGGCGTCGCGCTCATGGCGAATCACCAATATTTAGAGATCTTGAAGAAGAAAGTTTCTGGGCATGGTTGGTAAACGAAGTCGAATGTTTGCCTGCACCGCAAAAACAACTCAAACCGTGGGAGAAAGATTACTTATCCGATCTCTCTCCGGAAGTCCAACTAAGGGAAAAAGCAAAATGGTATAACGAAGAGGCCGCCCTCTCCTGCATCCGTGATGGAAGTGGCCACGGCATTATGACACATCATACTTTTGCCGACATCTACGACAGCACCCCATACGAATGGTATAATGTGATCCGCTTCAAAAATGAAGATCTTGGACAAAGAGTTGTCGAGGCAACTTTAAATGGTTTTCGAGTCCCTTCACCCGACTATATAGACGACAAAAAGTCTTAAAAAAAGAATATAGAATAATATTGCTCTTTTAAAAACAAACCCGGATTCTTGAAGAATCCGGGTTTATCTTTTTATTGTCGGAGTGAAAGGACTCGAACCTTCGACCCTCTGGTCCCAAACCAGATGCTCTAGCCAACTGAGCTACACTCCGTTAACGACATCTAACAGTTTACTTTTTACAATTAACATTGAGTTTTGTTAAGTTAAATGTCAACTGTAAAAAGTAAACTGTTAATTGTCGCAATGTGCCGAGGGAGAGAATTGAACTCTCGACACGAGGATTTTCAGTCCACTGCTCTACCACTGAGCTACCTCGGCATTTTATAAATTTCGTGGCTTGCCACGAGGTCGCACTGTTCATCGACGCAACTAGCCACGTAAAGGCACTAACGTGCCCATGCGGCACTCAAAGTCGCTCGCAAGCTTGCGACTTTTCGTGGACCCTACCGGATTCGAACCGGTGACCTCCTCCATGCCATGGAGGCGCGCTAGCCAGCTACGCTAAGGGCCCCAAGCTGGACAGAGATTTTCGTGAGAATATAATACAACAGAAGATTATTTAAGTCAAGATGATTTACAAAAATCTAACTTACAAAGTATACCATAGTTCTTAATAATTTAACCAATCTATATTATTATGATCATACAACCACAAAAAATCTACAAATTAAATAAACACCAGAATCAAACCCTGTTTGAGCGATAGAATTGGTTAATATTATTGTACGACACTAATATTAATGTGTGATTAAGTAAATATCACAAAATACTTATAAAATAGCCCGTTTTTGTCAAAAATTGTTCCACGTGAAACAATTATTTGGTTCAAAGTGATACACCCAAACCTTATAAACAACCCTATAATAATTCTACACACTTATCAAGTGTTCTAGTCATACCAATGTCAACCTACAAAAATTGTTCCACGTGAAACAACACATAAACATTCTCACGACTTTTAAATAGTAAACACCTATCAATTTACCTATATTTGTATACGCTATTGTATACTCTTATGGCAATATGCCATAATTGTTTCACGTGAAACACATATAAAAAAGATCGCAGAGTGGTCAAATACCTCTCTGCGATCATTCATACTACTCGTGATCCTTAAAATTCCCCCCTAACCTGGCTTTTATCTACCCCTTCTTTTTCGTTCACATAGATTATATTGAGTCCAAACTGAATTCTTTTGTCACCATCCCCAAGGTTTTCTACAGAAAATGGAACAGTATGATTTGGAAACCTCATAAATCTCTTTACACCAGTCATGGCAACCCAATCATCTGTGGGCATACCGTGCACTCCCAAAGGGGTCATTGCCGCCCATTTGACCCTTATTACAACACTTTGCCCCTCAACAGTAATGCTTTCTATCGGCGCGTGAACCGCTTGTCTATCAGTAAAGTTATACAACTCCATATAACCCTTGGGATTAAGCTGTTCCACTATTTTCCAGTCTGTTTCTTTGGCGCTCATTGTCGCTCCTTTGGTTGTTTTGCAAAAATACAAGCATTGTTGCTTGTGTCCCCGGCAGGAATCGAACCTGCATCTAGACGTTAGGAGTGTCTTGTTCTATCCATTGAACTACAGGGACATAATATATACTTAATTTAGCGTAATATTAGTGTCGTAAAATATTTTTATATCTTGTATAGCAGTACCAGTGAATACAGAACCCAGACAAAACTAATCCGGTTTTATCTATATTTTGTATTCTCCACCACTTTATATAATTCTAACTACATTACACCAAAACCACAATAAAATCAAGGGTTGCAAAACTTTACATCTACTTATAAACAATATATTATATACTTATAGCTTAATTATTAAATAAAAAAATATGAGAGAAGGATCAATGGGCATGAGACCTATAACCAGCGAACAACAGATAGGCAAAAACGTAATTTCCGGAGAAATTAATAAATCAGAAGTATCTCCCGAGTCAGAAATAGCCATAGACTTAAAAGGAAATAATGCTGCTGATGAATGGCTGGTTTTTGTGGAGGAAGAATTAGGTGAATTCAAAGGAGATGCTGAGATAGTCAGAGAAGTTATAAAGAAAAATGCCGGCCAAAAAAAGATGGACCTGCGAGAATTTACAGATTTAGTCGGCAAATCAATGAGTGAAATATCCTTAATAGACATGAATATTTTACAAAAATTGGAAGAATTAAATAAGACTAATAAAGAATAAAAATATTTTGGCTACATATATTTCAATAAAACAATAAATCAAACAACCAATTGATTTGTTTTATTGATTTATAGATTTATTGTTTTATTGATTTAATATCAGCCCTATGAGAGATATTCTGCTTGTAATTATGGCAATCACATTATTTGGAGCATTAACAATGCTCTATTTAATGTATAAAAAACTTATCAACGCCCAAAAACCAAAAGAAAACGAGGAGAATCTGTTTATAATGCTGCAAAATCAAATGCAGGAATTAAACCGCGCCTTTGATAAAAAAATGTCTGAAACCAATAAAGCAGTATTTAACACTCAACAAGATATCAATAAAACTTTACAGGATCAATACGGCCAAAGCACAAAAATAATCACAGAAATTACCGAAAAGCTGACAAGCCTAGACAAAACAAACCAACAAGTAATCGGTTTCTCCGAGCAATTATCCAACCTGGAAAAAGTTTTAAAAAGCCAAAAACAAAGAGGCAATCTAGGGGAGGCAGGACTGCAATTAGTCTTGGAAAACATGCTCCCACCAAACGCTTTTAAAATGCAGTACACATTTTCTGACGGCGATATGGTTGATGCTGTTATTATTACAAAGGGAGGGCTTATTCCTGTAGATGCAAAATTTTCTTTAGAAAACTATCAAAAACTATCTAATGAAAAAGATGAAAATATTAAATTAAACTTAGAAAAAGAATTCAGAAATGATTTAAAGAAAAGGATAGATGAAACAAGTAAATATATCAAACCAAAAGAAGGGACATTGGAGTTTGCTTTTATGTTTATTCCATCTGAAGCAATATATTATGATTTATTAGTGAACGAAGTCGGGGCCGTCAAAGTAAATACCCGCGATTTAATCGAATATGCCTTTGTTCAAAAAAAAGTTGTTATTGTTTCCCCAACGACCTTTGCCGCTTATTTGCAAACCGTTTTACAAGGACTGCGCGCATTTGAAATAGAAGAAGGCGCCAAGAGTATTCGTAAAAATGTAGAAGCGCTTGGCAGCCATATAAAGGCCCATGAAGAATTTATGAAAAAACTTGGCAATAGCCTTGGCACCACAGTGAACCACTACAATACCGCCTACAAAGAATTATCCAAAGTAGACAAAGATATTCTCAAAATCACAGAAAACAAAAGAGAAGCGATTGATCCACTCAAACTTGATAAACCGCAAGTAGAGTAGCGGCCACAAAAGAGCCTTGACAAAAAACCATACATAAGCTATACTTTGCTAACTATTAAATAATTCTACATTCTGAATTATTAATTCTAAATTTATATATGCCAATTAAAGATAATGCAAAAAAAGCACTGCGCCAAGCCAAAAAAAGGGCTGAAGAAAACAGAATAGTAAAAGATGCATCTAAAAAAGCAGTCAAAACAGCGGTAAAAGCCGTTGAAACCGGAAAAGATGTAAAAGAAGCAATACGACTAGCGCAAAAAAATCTTGGTAAAGCCGCAAAGAAAGGTGTTATGAAGAAAAAAACAGCTTCAAGAAAATTATCCCGCCTAATGAAAAGAGCGAATAAAACAAAATAAACAAAAATCCCCTAAAAGGGGATTTTTGTTTATAAAAAAATGCCACTCTTTGAGAGAGTGGCTTTGGGATAAATAGGTTTTATTAATCAAAATTTTTTACCACTAATAATCTGCGCTACCTTCCAAGCAGGAATCATATTAACGCCGCCGCCACCAGGACTGGCGGCCGAAGCATTGTATAGTCCCTGAATTGGAGTGCTATGATCAGCGTAGCCCGGAGCTGGACGCATGTGTCCAATTTGACTAAGTGAAAGCTCTCCGGCAAAGATATTGCCCCCAATGAGCCCATACTCTCTTTCCATTTCATAAGACCCAATAACTTGCCTATGCAATATACTGTTGGTAAATCCCGGAGCCACCCTTTCCACACGCTCAATCACGCGGTCAGCATATATCTCAAGATCTTCTTTGTGTGGACTAGAAGCCCATTCGCACGGCACCCATTGTGTAAATAATGAAGCGACGTGTTTACCTTTTGGCGCCAGGGTGGGGTCAAACACTGATGGAATACAGATATCTGCAAACGGAAGACGCGCTGAGCGACCGGCAACTGCATCTTGAAATGCGCCCTCAATATCATCAACCGATTCCGCAAGTACAATGGTGCCACCATGAACCTCCGGATCAAACCCAGGCTTACACTTAAACTCCGGCAGCCGATCAAGCGCTAGGTTGATCTTTACAGTACCACCGCGAGTTTTCAATCTCTTAATATCTTCAACAAACTTGTCCGGTAAATCTTTACTATCGAGATGACGCAGGAATGTAATCTTTGGATTTGTGGTAGCAACCACGCATGAAGCATAAAACTCTTCACCGCTTGCTAGAGCGACACCAACAGCTTTGCCATCACGAACCAAAATACGCTCAACCTCCGCCCCAGTACGAATTTCTGCACCAAATGACTTCGCACGCGCCTCAAGCAACCTGCTAACGCTCCCCATACCCTCTTTTGGGAAACCCCAGCCACTGCCAATTTTATGATGAGCCATCACAAATGAAGTGCCCGGCGAACGAGGTCCTGCCCAAGTGCCAATGACACCGCTCACTGATAACAGGCCTTTAAGCTGAGATGACTCAAAATAATCATCAAGCAAATCAGACACACTCATGGTCATAAATCGCGTAAAATCACCAAAACCATCCACATCCAAACCACGCAAGCTCCAAGCAAATTTAATCTGCTCCCATAAATCGCCTAATCGACGTGATCCAATACGCGGTATGTTTGCAGTAATAATCGGCCTAAGAACCGACGCCAGCTCGCTAATCATAGGCTCCCAACGCTCTTCGTAGATATCAGCATCACGCTTGGATACTTTTGAAATTTCAGCATGTCGACGTTTTGGATCATCATGCATTTGTAAAAAGCCACCATCCGCACGCGGCGCAAAATACCCATGCTGCGGAAACACCTCAAAACCATTCTCTTTGGTCAATCCGGCCTTGCGCGAGATATAATCCGGCGCCATGCCAAATGAGTATGACAGAGATGTAACTTTGTAATCATGTCCCCACGGCTGCTCAGTAATAGTTGCGCCGCCAACCTGCTCGCGACGTTCAAGTACCAACACCCTAAACCCAAGTTCCGCAAGAAAAACAGCGACCGCCAGCCCATTATGCCCGGCACCAGTAACAATTACATCCCAAGATTTGCTAAGCCTCTTTTTTTTCATCGATTTCTCCTTTTTCAAAAAGCAAAGCTCCTTATGGACACAGCTCATTTCCATCTACTTTGATCCATCTACTTTGAGCCTAACACCAAACTATGTTTTAGTCAATGATATATTATTGACAGACTCTTGCTACAAATAAATCAAGAAGTAGTTCTCTGCTTCCTTGACTGCTTTTTATTTGAATATCAAGATTAAGTATTTGCTTATAGACACTCCTCAACTGACCCATATTGTAGTGCCTAATCATTGGCAAAGATTTTTTTATCACATATGGATGAAGACCAAGTTTTTTTGCAAGCGAATCGCTTGAAATTTTGTCTTCTTTTTCAAAAAGATCCCTCAGCTCCAAAAGTATGCGAACCTGTCTCAAAATCATTAGAAAAATAAATTGAACATCCTCTCCTTTGTGATATTGTTCTCTGATCATTTTGTATACTTGCTTTTCTTGTTTACCAATAATTGCATCTACAAGGTTGAAAATATTATCATCCGCTTTTTCATCCAAAAATAACTGTACATCCGCAACAGATATCTCTTCTTCGCAATAAGATATAAGTTGATCTACAAGTGAATTTATCTGCCACATATCCGCCCCGGAATGCGCCATAATATATTCTGTCGCTTGAGGATTTATTTTCCCCCCGCGTTCTCGTACCGCCGAACTAATCCAACTCCCCAACATGACTCCCTTCAATATATCAAACTTCTGACTAAATTTTTCTTTGGAGAGCAGTTCAAATAATTTTTTTGATTCTTTTGTTTTAAAACTATCCGTACCCTCCCAGAAAACAATTACACTTGTTTCAGGAAATGATTTCTCTTTTATTCTACCAATAATATCATTTTGCAAATCAATGTCCTTACAAGTTAAAAAATTTTTTATTACAACCATCCTCCGTTCACTCAAAAACGGCGACGCCAAAATATTTTCCAAAATCTTATTTACCTCTTTTTGAGAATCTAAAATTTTGGTATTCAAACCCTGAGGATCTCTATCCTTTTTAAACTTTTCAACCACTTCTTTCAAATGTTTTTGACTGCGAAGCGTATCTTTCCCGTATAAAAAAATAATCATAGGAATATTGAATAAAATAATCATCTCAGGCCTATATTCTAATACTTTACCCCATTTATATCAACCTCAACAGACCCTCCAAACCCACTATAACAAAGTTGACAAAACAAAAAAGATATGCTAGTATATATCCCTTGTCCTAAGTAATGCTTACTCAAGCGTTACCGACTAGATAATCAAACAAAAGAGAGGCCCCCTCCACCTCTCTTCTCAGGGGCGGTGTACAACTTGTGTACATCGCCCTCTTTTTTTACCCAGCACCACTTTTTAATAAATATATAATTATAAATTATTCACTAAATTAAACTATTTTCCTAGAAAGTGGTACTGGGTTTATTTTTATATAAACACGGCCTGTGCTATACTTATTTAGATCTTGGTGTTATCCAAGATAAAAAACCCGAAAGGATTCCCCAAGTGGTCAAAAAGAAATACCATTTTCCAATACACGCAAGCAGGCTAACAACCCGTAAAAAGAAGGGTCAAAAAAGAAAAAGAGGGATTTCCAAAAATAAAAAAACAGATCCCTCGCCACCTGCAAGCACACACCCACTTCCACAGGAAGTAGACAAAAAATAATACCACCTTTGGATTACCAAAGATCTTGCGGTCTTCCGCAAACAACCCCTTGACAAAAATTTTGTTTTATAGTATCACCTTTTTAAGGTTCTCAGGGTGGCTCCTTAAAGAGAACCGAAGTCCTCAGGACCAACTCCCCTGAGGCATAAACCTTGAACTTGGGCAGAGTCTCAAGGTTTAGCCTGGAACGCGTTTACGTGTTCCAGGCATTTTTTATCCAGCACCACTTTTTTAAAAAAGTGGTGCTGGATTTATTTTAATTCACCCCACCTCTTGCCAATATGCACGTCCACCTCAATTGGGACCCTCAATTCTGTCACATTTTCCATCTCTTTTTTCACCAAATCGGCGACTTCTTTTTCTAAGCCCTTTTTCACCTCCAAAACCACCTCATCGTGGACCTGAAGTATCATCTTAATATCATCCTCGTTTTTATTTTTTAATGCTTTTATATTTTTAGAAACAGCAATCATTGCCATTTTCATCAAATCAGCCGCCGTTCCTTGGATAGGCATATTAGTCGCCATCCGCTCGCCTGCATTTCGCAATTGGAAATTGCTTGATAATAATTCCTGAATATAGCGTCTTCTTCCAAAGAGTGTTTCCACATATCCTTCTTCTTTGGCAAATTTCAAAGTTTGATCAATGTATTTTTTTACTCCGGAAAATTGTTTAAAATATTTATCAATAAATTCTTTTGCCTGCCATTGAGGCATTTTTGTCCTCCACGACAAGCCATAAACACCCATGCCATACAACACGCCAAAATTAACTTCCTTGGCCGCATAACGCATCTCGCGAGTAACTTTGTCAAGCGGTACGCCATTAATTGCGGCAGCAGTTGCCTTGTGAATATCCTCGCCATTTTTAAAAATCTCAATCATTTTTTTGTCTTGCGCAAGAGAGGCGACAATCCTTAACTCAATTTGTGAATAATCGGCTGAGATTAAAACAAAACCGCTTTCTGCAATAAAAGCTTTGCGAATTTCACGACCCATTTCTGTACGAATTGGTATATTTTGTAAATTTGGATCAGAACTTGATAACCGCCCAGTCGTGGTAACGGCTTGATTAAAACTGGTATGAATCCTGCCTGTTTTTTTATTAACTAACCCCGGCAAAACATCAATGTATGTGTTTCTTAGCTTTTCAAGTTCACGAAACTCTTCTATCATTTCAATAATCTCATGACTATCGCGCAATTTTTCTAGCTCGGGGGCAGCGGTGGAATAGCCTGTTTTTCCTTTTTTGATTCCCTGTGTTGGAAGCCCCATTTTTTCAAATAAAATATCGCGTAATTGCACTGACGAAGCAATATTAAATTCTTCTCCCGCTTCTTTGTATATTTTTGCCGTAACTTTTTTAATAGCCGACGTAACTTCTGTAGAAAGATCCACCAACATTTTTTTATCAATGGCAATTCCATTCAATTCCATCTCCGCCAATACCGGAATTAATTTCATCTCTACCTTTTCAAACAATCCCAAGTCTTCTTTGTTTTTTAGGTCCACAAGAAATTTTTTGTAAAGCTCGTTTACAAAAACAAGGTTTCCCGCAGCTAATTTGGGATCAACCCCAAATAAACTGCTTTGATCATTTATACCGGGCAATTCCTTGTTTAACTCCCTCATTACCAAACTTTTTAAGTCATGCGCTCTAGTACCGGAGTTCAAAAGATATGAAGCAATCATTACATCAAATAACTTGCTTTTCACTTCAATATTATTCATTTTTAATCCCTTAATCAACTGCTTCAAATCGTGCCCAACAATAATATTTTTTTCATCCCCAAAAATATCTCCAATTTTTTCTTTTTGCTTATTGTCTATTTTTTTCCAATCCAAAAAATATTGCTGTCTATCAAATAAAAAAGCTAAACCAAGAAACTCGCTCGTCATAACCTTGTTTCCCCCAAGAACTTCACTGCAGGCAAAACGTTTTTCTTTTTTTAACTTTTCAAAAAAAACATCAAAATTATCGCCATAAACAGATAATAATTTTTTAAACCCTTTTTCAGGCGCAGCCGCTTTTTCTTTTTCTACCACTGCCCCCGGCACGCGCTTCAAAAGCGAAAAAAACTCAAACTTATGAAACAAATCTTTGACTTTATTCTGATCAAACTCTCTCACCAGACAATCTTTCAATTTGAATTCAATTCCTTTTACACCCCTATGAATAGTTGCCAGTTTTCTACTCATCATTGCGTCTTTTTTCCCGGATTTTATTTTTTCTATTACACCCGCTTTAAATTCTTTCTCCAAAATTGAATCTTTCTTTTTTACGTCCTTATATATATCATCAATACCGCCAATTTTTTCAAGTAATAACTTCGCTGTCTTCTCGCCGATTCCTTTTATGCCGGGAATATTGTCAGAGGCATCTCCCCGCAAAGATTTATAATCCACCACCATTTCCGGCCCAAAGCCATATTTCTCTTTCACCTTTTTTTTATCAAACAAAACTATATCAGACAATCCTTTTCGCAATTCATACACCTTAACCTTATCATCAACCAGCTGAAGTATATCCATATCGCCGGTTACAATCACTGTTTCCACGTCTTCTTTAGCTAATTTTTTTACAACCGTCCCAATTACGTCATCCGCCTCATAACCTGCTTTTGTATAAATTGGAATATCAAAAACCTCCACAATATTATATACAAGCGGAATCTGATCATAGAGATCTTGGTCGGCCTTTACACGAGTACCTTTGTATTCTTCGTATATGTCATCGCGAAATGTTTT
>Ga0210057_1000371_pt1 | contig 75326 bp, 84 predicted proteins | sample CryGeyCG2114_010_2_FD_183968 | JGI IMG/M metagenome (GOLD analysis project Ga0210057, IMG submission 183968) | Groundwater microbial communities from aquifer - Crystal Geyser CG10_big_fil_rev_8/21/14_0.10 (SPAdes) (version 2) | ecosystem: Environmental > Aquatic > Deep subsurface > Groundwater ... | reverse complement strand
GACGGTTGGCCATACTGCGCTTGTACAAATGGAACATAAAACATGAAGCATAAAGCGGTAGCAGCAAGCGCTAAGAACTTTTTCATAATCGATATTATACTATAAGACTTCTACCGTGTCAACTATGGGATAGATAAATTAAATTAAAATTGAAAAGTGAAAAATTAGAATTTTTAACTTTGAACTGCAATTTTTAATTTTGCACTTTGAACTTTTAACTTGTAAAATTGGATCATGAAATTGAACGCTCAACAACTTCGTGATCTTGAAGAAAAACGTGTTCATGGTGAGCTACGGGAGATCAAGCGCAATCCGATTTATTTTATTCTGGAAAATATCTATGATACCTATAACATCGGCGGATTGTTCCGGCTGGCCGATGCTCTGGCCATTGAAAAAATTTATCTTTGTGGAGAGTGTGAAATCCCACCTAATTCAAGGATCAAAAAAGCGTCGATCGGGACATATAAGGTCGTACCGTGGGAATATCGTAAATCGGCAGGAGACGCTATTGCCGATTTAAAATCAAAAATCAAAGATCAAAGATCAAAATCACAGATTAAAAATCAAAATAATAGTAACAATGTAACAATGGAACAATTTAACAATGTCAAGATTATCGCTGTTGAGCAGCATCCCAGCGCCGTAAGTTACACCTCCGGGGTGTATCGAGCGCCCTTGGCCTTAATTTTCGGCAATGAATCTTATGGAATAGCAGCGGGAACATTAAAGTTAGTCGATCAGATTGTCGAAATTCCTATGTTTGGTATAAATCGATCACTAAATGTAATTGTGTCGGCGGCTATTGTCTCTTATCACGTCATTAAACAAATTAAACATCCTTAATTTTGAGCCCAAAGTGGGAATCGAACCCACAGTCTAACCCTTACCAAGGGTTTGTTTTACCACTAAACTATTTGGGCTGGTTTGATTCACTTTTCTTTCTAATAATTATAAACAATTCAACAGAAGTTATAGACATTATTTTATCTCCGTAACCTGGTCACCCGGATAGACGACAAACCAAAACTGTTTACGTCTAATTTGATGACGCTCGGCGTCAGCTTGGTTAGTAAGAGAGATCGACAAAACCGCCCCAGTTAAGGTATCAAAGTCAGTCATCTTGCCTTGAACTTCCCAAACGAAAAAAACCGTACTTGGAATTCTTCCTCTAATATTTTCATATTCTACCGGTTTTTGATGAGTTATACGGTAATGTTTGCCTACTTGGAAATGATGTTCTACCATGCCGTTTTCAGCCACGCAGACAAAATGATCGAGTTGTTGATGGCTGTCAGTATCGAGTACAATCGTTGCGTAAGGTCGTCTTTCCATTTTAGAATATTATATCATGCTAATCTATTTAAGCAGCCATTGGCCGAAGATTTTTCTGTTTTTTAAAACGGCGTTGCCGGAAACCAGGCTGACCGAGTCAACCGTGTAAGGCTTAAACATCTTTGAAATATTTCCTGACAGTGCCTTCACTTTTTTTCTAAAACTATTACTGATCGGCGAGTCAAATCGAGCCAAAGTAATATTACTGAAAAAAAATCTGGAGTTAAGGTACTTTTTATCGTCAGGGATACCGGCCTGCCCAAGTTTTTTATCAAGAACGATAGCAATACGATCACGCTCCTCTTCTGTTGTCCCAATCAAAGATAAATTGGTCGGAAAAAGAAGCAGGCGATAAAAAAAGACCTTAAATTGATGGCAATAGGGGATTGTTTCTTGAAAAATCATTCTGGCTTTTTTGATATCTTCGCTATTAAAATGAGGGGGGTCGTTGATGACGCGGATACCTTTAATCGTCATATGAAGCGAACTTCTTTGATAATAGTAATGATTAGGTGAAATTAACTTCAGAGGATTAATCAATAACCGAGAGATTTGGTTAATTAACTTTGGCTTAAGAAAATGGACACTGGTGAGACAGGTCCGCGGATCGTTTTCAAAATCCTTGACCGAGGAAACAGTGCTAAAGGATAAACATCTTTCTTTCAAAGAACTTTCTATTTGGTTGACTACCTCGATTTGTTTCTTTTGATAGAGATTCATTTACTCTTTATTTTATCAATTTTTCGATAAAAAACAGATAGATGATTTACCCCTTGACAAATATTATAGGGTATGTTAGTTTGAAATTAATGATCAGATTAAAAGTTAAAACTAAAATACTATGAGAATAAAAAAGGAGATACGGTTTGAAGAAGAAAACCTTTTTCAAGGATTATGGTCAGGTTAAATAAAATGTTAGATATTAGATCTTAGATTTTAGATAATAGATCTAAAAACTCACACGCCGCCGAGTCTGAGGAACGTTTCCAAAGGCTCGGTGCGTTTTATTTAGTTCGCTCTTTGTGACGTCGAGCGATAGCGGTGAGTCTAGTCACAAAGTAAGAACAGGAGGGTAAAAAGAAATAGGAGGATTATTAACTTCCCACTTTAAACTCAACCACATCTCCTTCGTTCATTGGGTAATCTTTTCCCATACTTTGAACCTTTCCCTTTTCCCGTGCTTCGGCCCAACCGCCACAGTTAACAAACTCCTGATAAGGGATAACATCAGCTTTGATAAATTTTTTTTCAAAATCTGAATGGATAACGCCAGCAGCCTGGGGAGCTAACGTACCTTTCTTAATTGTCCAGGCTCGAGCTTCAATCGTCCCGGCCGTCAAGAAAGAGATTAAACCGAGAATTTCGTAAGATTTTTTTATCAGTCGATTTAAACCGGTATCCTCGAGTTGATATTGCTTAAGATATTCTTTTTGTTCCTCTTCGGCAAAAGTGAGAATCTCATTTTCCAGTTTGGCATTAAAGATTATTGAATCGTTAGATGGTCTGATGGTTGGATGGCTAATAGCCATATAACCATGTAGCCATTTAGCTATTTTTTCTTCCGTATTTTTTTTGTTTTCTAATTGTTTATCTGAGACATTGAAGGCATAGATAACTGGCTTTAAAGTTAAAAGGTTTAAGGGTTTTATAATTGTTTTTTCCTCATCGGTTAAAGAGATATTTCGCGCCGAAATGCCTTTATTTAATTGTCCTGCCAACCTCTTGGCAACCGCTTCGGTCGCCAACTGGGCTTTGGTGGCGTCCATACGAGATCGTTTTTGTTTATTAAGAGTTTCAAGGTCGGCTAAAATTAGTTCAGATTCGATTGTTTGAATATCAGATGGGGGATCAATCTTTTCGGTCACGTGGGCAACATTCTGATCTTCGAAAAGGCGGACAACGTGGACTATGGCAGCCACTTCGCGAATGTGAGATAAGAATTTATTACCGAGGCCTTGACCTTCGGCGGCGCCCTTGACTAATCCGGCAATATCATAAAACTCAACCACGGCCGGAACAATTTTATCGGTTTTAACGATCTTAGCCAAGACCGGCAGGCGTTCATCCGGGACAGGGACGATCCCGACGTTGGGTTCGATGGTGCAAAAAGGATAGTTGGCCACATCAGCCACCTGCTTTTTTAACAGGGCATTAAAAAGCGTTGATTTCCCGACGTTAGGTAAACCAACAATCCCAATGCTTAGTTTCATAAAAAGTAATTTTAACAGATAATTACATCGACTTGGCTAATAAGCGCTTTTTAGGTAAAACATAAAGGAACCTAATGATGTCACCCAAAATAAATATCATTCAAGCAAAATCAATCTTTATCAAATCGGGCCTTCCCGGTTCTGACTGGGTAATCAACCCCTATAACGGTTGTCTCTTCGGTTGTATGTACTGTTATGCTGCTCAGATTGCCAGATGGAAACATCCGGGAGAAGACTGGAGCAGTTATCTTGACGTCAAGATCAACGCCGCGGATTTGCTAAAACTCGAGTTGGAGAAGCTGGAAAAGAAGCTGGGTAAAAAGAACTTCGGCTCTGTTTTTTTTAGTTCAGTGACCGATCCTTATGTTGGCTTGGAAACTAAGTATCAGCTGACGAGAAAATGTCTCAAGGCGCTGGTCGAGTTTGATTATCAATTTTACAAAAATCGCCCGGGCTGATTGCTGATTTTAACCGCGCGAATACAGAAGAATACCGGCAGAATTTAGAAAAAATAATTCATCAAGCCATGGCGGGTCGGGGATTAAAAATGGGTTTGGGTAAGGTTATCCATCATCATAAATTAGCTAAAAATAATGTTTGAAGCTACTACTTTACTGGAAAGAAAGGCGACGTCAGGTCAGCCTGAGATTTTAGCCATTCAGGTTGCTCGAGATGATGTTTTTGCTCCTCATTTAGACGACCCAAGAATTCAAGAGGCGTGCGGATCTTTTGGTCTTTCCGTCGATTTATTAAGAAAATTGTTACAGGTGGTTCCCGACGCCAGAGATTACAAACTAACAGGACCAACCGTATTTTCTATACCAGACGAAGAAGGGAGGATAGAAGAGGATGTTAGTTTATGGACGGTAGATTTACCGGGAATAGGATTAACAGAAGTTTCTATTAATTTACTGCATCCTGCCGCGGTAAAACCCTATAACAATACTTCCTTACATCTAATCACTAAACATCCACCTTACCAAGAAGGCGACTTTGAAATTATTTATGGTCGGCGTGGATTGTTTAAATTAACCTTTCCTGGGTTGGTTGAACCGATAGCCCCGGCTGTTTACGGCGCATCTCGTGCCAGAGACGACGTGTTAGTCAGACCTGGTACTTTGGTTTTCATTCGCGCTCCGGCCGCCAACGGTTGGGCAGACGTATTGAAAGAGCCATGTGTTTTTGGATATATCTGTAATCCGCCTTGGAGTTCGCAAATTGCTAAAAAGGTGTTAGATCTGAAGTAAAATAATTAATTCAATCATGGTTGATTAGTTTTCTTTGCTTTAATGCGTGTTTGCGATCTAGAAACTCCAGAATTCTCTTTAGGAGAAGTTGCCAAAAGCTTGAATCATCGGGCATATGAAGACAAAATAAATATTAGTGTTAATACTGATGGTTTACATGCACTAGTTGCTCAACGTGAAATCGTACTTACAGATACTGACAATAATAATTGGAAGTTGAGGGTTTCAGGAAAACCGCATCCAGACAGCAGTTTCGCCAGAGTAAGAAAAAAAAAGAGAATAATACGAAAACAGATGTTAGAAGTTAAGGGTCGAAGGACACAACAAAAAAGAAAAGAAATTTTAATAAAGTTGGCCAGTCAACAAGCGGTTAAAGACTGTCAGATTTACGCTCAGAAAATAGACGGTAGCGGATTAGTATCAAAGGAATTTATAGAAATCCGGATCGGAGTTTAGTTTAGTTAAACCGTTAAATTAAGCTGGTTCGTTAATCTAGATCTTTTTTCAGCTGCTCAAACTCTTTTTTATCAATCTCCCCTTTGGCGTAGCGTTCGCGAATGATTTTCAGACTGTTATCTTCCAGATTCTTTGTTTCTTCCTCAATATTTGAATATTGATACGAGCGGTGGGTTAATGATTTAATCAGGATAATGAAACCCCAGATAATCAGAATCCAGAATAAGAAATTAATTATTAAGCTAACGATACTGAAACCCATACCCCAATGGTCAACATAACCAGGATAAAAATATCGGTGCATCATATTTATTTTATTAAACTATTAAAGAGTTAACAAATTAACCCTCCTTCGCATAAAGCTACGGAAGGGTAAAACGGATTAACAAGTATATATTAACTCACATTTCTGAAATAATGCTGAAACCTTAAGAATTGGGAAGAATACTTAAAAAGAAGTAGAAAAATCTATCTTTCCAGTTCACGATCGCGGAAACGAAAGATAGGCAGATCTGTACTGGTATTGTGTTTATGAAGGTGACCGGGCGAACGAACTTCGAACCCAGGAGTTCAGATTAGATGGGATCCGCCATTTATGTAGATAATATTACCATTGAGATATTTTGATTTATCATTTATTAACATTGATACGGCTAAAGCTATGTCTTGAGGGGTTGAAATCCTTTTCATAGGGTTATTTTTGGCAAAATTTGACCACATCTTACTATCCGCTCCACCCATTTTATCCCAGAGGGCCGTTTTTGTAGTACCGGGCGCTACCCCGTTAGTTCTGATATTATATTTACCAAGCTGTTGAGCCATCATTTTTATAAAGGTTATTGTCCCAGAATTTGCAACACAATAAGCAGGATAATTATAATCGGGCCGTTGCCCTAATGAAGAAACAATGACAATCAGGTTGGCATTGTCTTGATTTTTTAAAAGTGGAATTGCGTACTTAGTACAAAGAAAATTGCCGTTTATTTTTGTGTCGATGACTTTTCTCCATTGATTAAAAGTTAGTTGCTCTATGACTTTTGGGATTTCTATACCAGCATTGTTGACCAATATATTAAGATGACCGGTTCTTTTTTTAATGAAATTAATAGTTTTTCTAACACTTTTTTCAGAAGCAACATTCATTTTTATTAAATAGCCCTGTCCTTTTGCTTTTAATATTTTATCTAAAGTATCCTGTCCCTTATCTTTATTTGTAAAATAAGTTATATATACAACATACCCTTCTTCAGCTAGTTTAATAGCTATGGCGCGTCCTATTCCTTGTGATGATCCTGTTATTAAGGCGGATTTTGTCATATCATTTGAAATGTATATTACTATAAGGTATACTACCAATACAAACTGTTGTTCATTCTTTTGAACACTATGGACAAAATTACGCTATATAAACTTGGTCTGACAAAACAAGAAGTTGATATATATCTTTCTCTTTTGGAAAATGAAACTCATACAATCAAAGAAATTTCACAAATTACCGGTATAAATCGAACCACGACATACCGCTACATACAATCTTTGGAAAACAAAGGGTTGGTCAAATGGATCGTCGGAACAAGAGGAAAAATCGTCCAGATTTTTCCGGTTGATAATCTGGAGACACTTCTCAATAGTTTAAAAAGGAATATCAAAGAAATAGAAATAGGCTTGCCTGAACTTCTTAAGAATTTAAAGCAGATACAACCTGTTAAAAGATATCAAAGCCAAGTTCGCTATTATGAAGGCGTTGAGGGTCTTCAACAAATGATATGGAATAATCTATCGATCAATCCCAAAGAGACCAGTCGTAGCTACACTGTTTTTAGAAGGCGGGAATTTATCAATCCGAAATTCGAGGACGAATTTGAGAAAGAATGGGTCAGGCGACGTTTAAAAGATCACGTCATCACTAACGAAGATCGATTTGAATATATTAATAAACGTCTTGTTGGGGCATACCGCACTGAATCGTTGGATATTCACATTATTCCAAAGAAGAAGTACTATATAACCAATGATATTTTGATATACAATGACGTTTTTGCCATTATGTCACTAGAAAAAGGCAACCTTCTTGGAGTAGAAATTGAGAATGAAGAAATTGCCAAAACACAAAGATCTATTTTTGATTTAGTTTGGAGTATAGGTTCCTCTTATAAAAAAAATGAGTGACTGGATGAATGAACTTCGGACCCAAGTGATATAATTTTTATAATGAACATTAATACATTAGTAGTTTTCCATAGATGTGGCGGTAAATCATTAAATTATCCTCCTAATGCTCTCATAACTATAGAATGGGCCATTAAATTTGGAGCAAAAGCGATTGAATACGATGTTGTTTATTGTAAAGACGATACTAGAGATAAAATTATTGTAGCTGAACCAAAGCTTATAAAATCTGTTAATTTAGACATTAATAATCTTCAATGGAATGATATTAGAAAATTAAACGCAGGGAATGAAAAATTTGGTTATCAAAATGTTCCCGAATTAGAAGAAGTTTTAACTCTCGTTAGTACAACAAATATCCAACAACAAATTCATATTAAAGGAAATCGTCCTAAAACATTAGAAATCCTACTGAACAAATTAAGAAATACAAACAATTTTTCGATAACATCTTTTGATATTGGCTTATTGAAGCGTATTAAAGATATAAGCAATACGGCAAAAGTAGGTTGGCTGGTGAAACCAAAACAGGAAAAAGATAGTGAAGGAGGGGAGGATTTAACAGCTTTTGTTACCGCAAATGCAAAAGCATTTCTTAATTATTCTGAAAAAGAAACAAAGGACATAATAAATATAGCTAAAAAAAATATGATTGATATCATTATTCTTTGCGGACCTCGTATTAAAGAAAAAACTGTTATAAAAACAGTTAAAAGTCAAGGATTTGAAGTTGGTGCATGGGGAGTTGGAACAAATTTGGATTTAGCAAAACAGCTAATTCAATTTAACATTGATAGGTTTACCATCGATAATCCTGAGCAATTCTCTTTTGTCCTTCGACTCGCTAACGCTTGCTCAGGACATTAGAGCTTCTAGACTCGCTTCTGCTCGTCAAGAAGCTCTAATGGGTGACCGACGGGATTTGAACCCGCAACATTCGCCTCCACAGGGCGACGCTCTACCGTTGAGCTACGATCACCAGAATATTATAATTTTATCACAAAAGAGTATTTTTGAGTTAAAATAAATAACAGATGAAAAACCTTTTGGCAAAAAAGAAAAATAAATCGGCCAATCTTTTTTTTAGACTAATAGCCATGTTTCTTTTCATCGGTTTAATATTAACCATGGTTCAGGTGATCAAACGCTTCGAACAAGGAAAGTTTAAGACAAACAAAATCACTACCTCCCAAGATTTAATCAGTCGGGGAAAACTAATTATTAATGAGACCGGTGAGATTTTAGGCGATGAAATGAAAAAGAGCCAAGAAATAATCGGCGAACAGATTGGTGACCTTTTGCAAAACGTTGCCAGCCAGTCAGTAGAAAAAGCCAACAATCTTTTTTTTGATAAAACAATCGGCGAGGTCGTCCATCAATTCGATAAACTACCAGACAAACAAAAACAGGAAATAAAGAAAGCCATCTGTCAATAAAAGCTGGAATTGAATTTTTTTATAAACTTTGCTATTCTTTAACCGCTATTATGGAGATTAAATACTTAGGCCATTCCTCTTTTTTTATTAAAACCAAAACGGCCAAATTGGTGACCGATCCCTTTGACCCGGAGCTGGTTGGTCTCAAATTTTCTAAAATCGAAGCCGACATTGTTACCGTTTCCCATCAACACAAAGATCATAACCAGGTAAAAGAAGTTGGTGGTAGTCCTTTGATCGTCGATCTACCAGGTGAGTATGAAAAAAACGGCATGAGAATTTTTGGCTACAGCAGTTATCATGACAAACAAAAAGGGGCGGAGAGGGGAGTTAACACCCTTTATAAAATTGAAGCCGAAGGCATTTCTGTCCTACACTGCGGTGATCTGGGAGTAGTCTTAGAAGATAGCTTTATTGATGCCATTGGCGTGGTCGATGTTTTGTTGATTCCCGTCGGTGGGTTTTATACGATAGATCCAGCTGAGGCGGCCGAATTGGTAAAAAAATTTGAGCCATCATTAGTTATCCCCATGCACTATAACCAACCAAAGCTGGAGCAAAAGAATTTCGGTCAATTGTCTAACGTCGATGAGTTTTTCAAAAAACTCGGAGTATCGATGCCGGTGGCTTTACCAAAACTTGTAATCAAAGGCGAAGAGCTGGAAGATGAGATGAAAGTTATTTTATTAGAATTGACATAATTGCCTAATTAAATAACCAATGACCAATGTCTCAAGTATTCCAAACAATATTCAATTACCAATGTTCAATAACCAAACAATTTTTTTTTAAAATAAATTGGTAATTGATTATTGGAATTTGTTTGGTTATTGGTGCTTGGTTAGGAATTAGGTCAATTAGAATAATTAGAAATTAAAAATTATTATTGTGTCCGACTCTTCCCAACTTACTAAAATTCCACCTCATGATATTGAAGCGGAGAAATCAGTTTTAGGGGCAATCTTGATTGATTCGGCCGCCATCAACTCTGTAGTCGAATTCCTTAAACCAGAACATTTTTATCTTTCTGAACACAAATTAATCTTCGATACCATGATCCAGTTGTTCGAAAAACAGAAACCAATTGATCTGGTCACTATCCAAGACGAGCTAAAAAAACAGGGAGATTTAAAAAAGATCGGTGGCAAAAGTTATCTTTCCGATCTGATCAATACCGTTCCCACCTCGGCCTATATTGAACACTATGGACGGATTGTCAAAGACCATTTCACCAAGCGAAGACTGATCGACATTTCCTCCCGGTTGGTGGAAAGATCTTTTGATGAAAAAGGCGACGTCAAAAAACTGATCGATCAAGCTGAGGCGGAAATCTTTGGTTTAGCCCAGGAGCATCTTCACCAAGATTTTATTGAGTTAAAAAAAGTTTTAGGCCAGAGTTTTGAAAGACTGGAGGAGTTTATGAAGAGAGGTAGCGGTCTGCGTGGCGTGCCGACCGGTTTTACTGATTTAGACAACCGGTTAGCCGGTATGCAAGATTCCAATCTGTTGATCTTGGCCGCCCGCCCGGGTATCGGCAAAACCAGTTTGGCATTAAACATTGCTTTGAGTGCCGCGACTCACCACAAAGTCCCGGTTGGTTATTTCTCCTTGGAAATGAGCAAAGAAGAACTGGTTGACAGACTCTTGGTTGGCCAGGCCGATATTGACGCTTGGAGACTAAAGACCGGTAAGCTTTCAGACGATGACTATAAGAAGTTGACTGAAGCGATGGGTCAGCTTTATGAAGCCCCAATCTTTATTGACGATACGCCGGGATCATCAATTTTAGAGATGCGTACCAAAGCCAGGAAGTTGATGGTTGAGAAAAAAATACATCTTTTAGTGGTTGATTATCTGCAACTGGCTAATGCCGGCCGATTTTTCGACTCACGGGTGAATGAAGTTTCTTTTATTTCCCAAGGATTAAAAAATCTTGCCCGCGAGCTGAAGATTCCGGTTCTGGCCATCTCGCAGCTATCAAGGGCGGTTGAGCAGCGGGGATCAAGAAAGCCACAACTGGCCGATCTGCGTGAGTCAGGAGCGATCGAACAGGATGCGGATGTGGTCATGTTTCTTTATCATGAGGAGGAGAGCGAAGATATCTTGGATCAAAATAAAAGATTAGTAAAACTCTACATTGCTAAACACCGCAACGGCCCGACCGGGGAAATTGATCTCATGTTTAGAGGCGATAGAGTTAAGTTCTACGGAGTGGAGAAGTAGACTCGATATGTTTTAAGTTGACAAAAGAAGACGGATTTTCTATAATAAGGAAAGTTAGAAATTTAGAATAATTCTATGCAACAGATAATTCAGGAAGAGATAGTTAGGATTCAGTCAAAAGGCTTAATTACCATTCCAAAAACCTTTCGTGTCAAGTTGGGTCTGGAGGAGTCAACCTTAGCCCGTGTCAAAACGGAAAAAGGCAGATTAATTATTGAACCGGTACGGATGATTTCTTATCCGGTGCGAAGTTATTCTGATCGCGAAATAAAAGAATTTTTAGAAGAAGATAAAAAAGAAACAAAAGAATTAAAAAAAGCCGGTTATAAGCTATAAAATCAATGAAAAAGAACTTTAAAACTCCAATCGTGTTTTTTAATGCTTCGGTAATCATTGCCGGATTTATTTCAGTTAATGGCGGATCGGCAAAACTTCTCAAATACGTCAAAGAAAATAAAATTAAAGGAGTTATTTCAGAAATCATTTATGATGAGGTACTAAGAAAATCTGAAAAGATTGGTATTTCACCAGGGGAGATAAAACGTAAGTTATTTTTAATTTTTGAAAATATCAACAAGGCCCCTAATGAAAAGTTAGTGCAAAAATTTAATAATGTTGTAACCGATTTAGGCGATAGTCACGTATTAGCCTCATATATTGAAACAAAGGCGGATTTTTTGGTCACTCTTGATAAAAAACACCTGCTCATTTTGACCAAAAAAATTAAAGGCCTAAAGATAGTTTCCCCAAAACAATTAATAGAAAGGCTATAGATTTAATCGCGTCAAATTCTACGGGGTGGAGAAATAAGGATTTTATTTAGAAGTTCCTTAGGTGAAACAATCTTTATTTTTGTAATTTTTTCCTTGATTTTTTGATTATTTAAGTGCTTTTTGTCCAAAGTGATTAAATATTGGCATCCGGTCAAAATGGCTCCGGCTACAACGTGCTGATCTTTTTCTTCAATTAAAACTTTATAAGGTTCTATTTCAATGTCGGATATTTTTTCTCTAATTAAAATTGAATACTCTTCGATTAATAGTTCAATATTAATTTGTTCATTAAACTTATAAAGATTATTTTCCAGTTCGTCAATAACAGTTTGTGAAGTAATTCCATAAATAATATTTTTTTTTACCCATGAACCAGTCCCGACGTAACGTCGGGACGGTTCAGGGTTTCGTACTCCGAAACCCTGTTGGTGCTGAAGCCCAGAGCGCCACAGTGAGATACCCCACGTGGTGTCCCATAAGCTCGGGGAGTGCTTCACCATTTCAAGCAAAGATCTCGAGGCGCCAGTTGAAGAATAAAAGCCGGAAAATAATACTGAATCGTCAAAAAAAACCTTAATCATTTTAAAACTTTAGCCAATTTTTTCTCTAATTTTTTTGGTAATCGATCATCTTTTAAAAACTGTTGAAGTTCTTTTTGAGAGTAGGTTCGATAGGAAACGGGCTTTTCCATCGGTTCAATAATGATTTGATTGGCAATCTTTTTTGCTTTAACCATCTTTCCTTCTTCAATCCCAAGTTCTTTCCGCCAAGACTTGGGGATTGTCACCATACCCTTAGTGAGGATTTTTAACCATTCTTCCTGCTGATTTGTTGTTATTTGCATAATTAGGGTTTAATTTTCTAACTTTCCATATTGTAAACTTTCCAACGAAGTTTGTCAATGGATTAATAAAATCAAGTTTTACGGAGTGGAGAAGTAAGTTGATTTCTACAAAAAAAGTCCTATAATATAGATTCAATATGGCAACAGAACCTTTTTGTTCAAGGCGAGATTTCACGAAACTATCGGCAGCATCTCTTGCAGCATTATTCAGATTATTATTTTTACCAGGTTGTGGTCCAAGACCAGATGTCTTACCTTATCAAGAAATTTCGCCACTTCATTATAATCCAGACGCCATTATTTATAAAGGAAGGGTGACTGCTTTAAGTGACCCAATATTAGATAGTCACGTTGTCGGACATTTAGGAAAAATCAACAAAAGACTAGAGACAATAAAACAAGGAATTCGTCCTGAAAATCCTGACGGCTACTTAGGTGACCCTTTTCCTGATGGTTGGGAATTAGATTTTAAGAGGAAGATGATAATTGTTGATGAGGCAGATGATGGTAAATTAGTGACTCAGGTAGTTGTCCCAAGAAAGAGTCAAAACGACTTCTCGACACTTTTTCATTATAGTGATAAAAGCGTTTTAATCGTTATAGAAGGTAATGAAAAAAACCCTGTTTGGTTTGATAATGTCGAATCGAAAAAAACAGAAATAAAGATAGACGCAAAAAGAGGTCGAGTTTACCAGATTACTCAAGATAGTCCAGGATTGGTCGACAGATTAATGCGTAATATTGGCACTAACATTTCCGTTACCGGATTAGATTTAAGACAACAAAATCCAGTATTAAGCCCTCTGTTTCTGCCATTTTCTGACGAATTTATAAATACTATTGGATACTTTTTAGTTAATTTAAAAAAATCTATTCCCCAGGAGATTTTGGGAACCGATCCAAATACAGTGTTAAGCTTATTATCAGATTACATGGTACCATGGATTTTTGGAACTCAGTCAAGTGAAACTAATATAGAAACAGTTTTTGACGAATTAACAGAAAGCGATTTTTTCAAAAATGCGTCTGCCGAAAATTTACAAAAAATTCAAGATTTAAAAAAAGAGATGATTAATAGATTTAAAGAATTTGCCCCAGATGTTCCAGTTGACATTGATACAGCAATGACTTTAATGATGTTGTTGAGACAGCAAATAGAAAAAGTCGAGAATCCAGAAGTATTAGAACAGATATTACAAAGACCGTTAAATGAGAGTAACGATCGTCAACTAATCATTCCTTCAATGACTGCGTCAAGTGAAATAACAAATGCCTTATCAGGAATTATCAAAAGGGAAATTCTTCTTCCTCGTCAACTGCCCGAACTATATCTTATTAAAGTAGGAAGGTCCTTAAATCCAAACGAACAGAAATGGGTTTTATTAGGAAGATATGAAGCCAACGATTATTCAATAGATGAAACTATTTGGACAACCAGACCTAATAATTATAGTCCAGGCGAGATCTTTTTTAATTTTGGCGAAGTTAATGAAAATATCCTTGGTAGAGAACAACTAGTAGAAATTATTTTACCATCAGGCAGTGAGAATGGTTCTCATAATATAGGTCTTTTAAAAAATATGGGTCCTTTTAAAAATATTTATGACGAAAACTTTAGATTAGATGGATGGGAAGTTGAGTCTGCTTCCGAAAGCGTTTTTAAAATAAGATCAGAGTTTGTAAGACTTTATTGGGATCCAGCAGATCAAAGACTATATACGGGATTTAAAATACCAAATGGTCAAATTATAGAACTGCATTATGATGATCCAATGGCCAAATTTATTCAGCAAGTAGATGAAACTGATAATCGTGACTGGTCTCTTTTAGGCAAGAATCCTCAAGCAAGGATAGATGTGACTGATAAATATTTAGATTTAATGAGGAGAGGATATAATAGAGTTTCAGAGCTGGCTCTTTTACCAGGAATGGATGCAATCGCATTAACAGTCGGGCTTGGAAACGGAAGCTATACAAATTACTCTTCCTTAGAAAAATTTATTAGCGCCGAATCCTTACCTTCTTTATCTAAATTAGGTGATGAAACGCCAGAAGTAAATAGTTTAGTTATCGTCTTTGCCAATACTGGTATTGGTAAGAATACAATCTGCTCTTATTATTCTGGGAATGATTTTATTGACTCAACCGAAGTTCCAAATGATATTATTCTTGGAGTTTATGAGATTAAGGAAATAAATGGTCAAAAAATGGTGGTTATTGCTAAAAACGGGAAAAATATTTATACCGTTCCTTTGGAGGCAACCATGTTTATCGGAGTAAAATCTGATTCGGAACTTGTTTTTAAACAAATTATAAAGATAGCTCCTTGGATAATGGTGGCTTACGGAGGATATAGATTTTTTACTAATCCTTTTGTAAAAGGAGTTGCTTCTATAACAGGCATAATACTTGAAAAAATATATGAAATACTTTCTAAGATAATATTAGTCCCTTGACACATATTTTTTTTACTACTATAATCCTATGGTGGAGGGGAGGATAAATTAAATTAAAAGTTAAAAGTTAAAAATGAAAAGTTATGGATAGTCATAAGAAAAATCTTTTGCATCGGTTAAAAATTGCCTATGGACATTTAGAAAAAGTTATTGATATGGTAGAGAAGGACAAGTATTGTCTGGATATTATTCAGCAGTCGCAGGCGGTTGAGTCGGCCTTAAGACGCGTCGACGAGTTGATTTTGGAAAACCATCTTAAGACCTGCGTTCGTGAAGCAATGGTTAAAGATAAAGATTTGGATGAAAAAGTTAAAGAAGTCATAGAAGTTTTTAAAAGAAAATAGTAGGGAACAAAAATTTTTGTTCCGTACAAGAATTTTATAAAGTATGAATATAAAAAAATAATAGGTATAGTGATTTTTTCAATCGTTGTCATCGGCGGGTCTTATTTCGTCTTAGTTGGTAATCAAAAACCGGCGACAGCCATTACTTCTTATTCTTCATCCGATAAAGAAAAACCGAAGGTCGAAGCAAAAACTACTTTTTCAGATTTGGGGAAGATGAAGGTATCTGATGATAAATCAGCCAACTTTAAGATAAAAAATATCGGTCAAAAGCCCTTGCAATTAAGCAATATTTCTTCAAGCTGCAACTGCACTTTTGGCCAGGTCATCATAAACGGCAAGGAGTCCGATGTTTTTGGAATGCATAATGTATCGGATTTTGCCGGGGAGGTATTCCCTGGGAAAGAGGCGATTATTAAAGTAACTTACAGACCTTCAATAATGCCGGTTTACGGAGTAATTGAACGGGAAGTTTATGTATCCACCAACGATCCGGAAAATCCAAAATTAATATTTAAAGTCAAAGCCAATGTCAAGTAACTTCTTTTTTGGAATTTCCTTGACAGGATCATTTTTGGCCGGAGCGTTGGCTTTATTTGCTCCTTGTTGCATCACTTTTCTCTTCCCTTCATACTTAGGAACGATTTTTAAAGAACGTAAAAATGTAATGTTTTATACGCTGATTTTTGCCCTGGGTTTATCTTCTATATTAATTCCCGTCGCCTTAGGCTTCCGCATTTTCATTTTTTTCTTTGATCAATTTCACCGGCTGATATATTTTTTAGGTGGGCTATTCCTAATATTTATGGGTTTTATGACAATAAAGCCAATTTTTAATTTCCCCCAATTATTTAAGATCCCTCGACTCGCTCCGCTCGCTCGGGATGACAGGGAAAGAGAAAAAATAAATATATTTTCAGTCTTTGGTTTAGGACTGATGTCAGGGTTATCATCTTCCTGTTGTGCGCCGGTTTTGTTTGCCGCAGTCACCTTAACCAGTTTGGCGCCTAATATTTTTCAGGCAGTAATTGTTTCTTCGGCGTATGTACTAGGGATTGTTTTCCCGCTTTTCATTATGTCCTTATTTTATAAAAAATTGACAGAAAAAATTTCCGGGTCGAATCGCCAAAAAATATACAATATCTTTAAATATTTAGGCGCGTCGATTTTTGTAATCAGCGGAATTTTGATAATTATATTTGACGCATTAAATAAAATTCAGATGTATCAGATGGAAGCTTACACTAAACCGATGCGGTTATTAGTATTTAATCTGTCAAAGTATTTTCAAAATCCGATAATAGACATTATAATTTTTTCCCTAATATTATTAGTTTTTTATAAATTAATTAAAAAAAAATGAAAAGAACAAAAAAAACAGCCAAAAATCTTTGGCTTATTGTTTTGAGTGTGAGCTTGGGGTTAAATGTTTTGGTTTTAGGCTATTATGTATTAAAGCCGGAAGTTAACAAGTTGGTCTTAAAAAGAAAAGAAACTGCCGCGAAAAAAGAAACGGCCAATTTATTTGATGAAATTAATCCGGTAAAAGGATTTACAATAAATGCTAAATACGAAAATCTTGGTCCGAAAATGATTTCTTCAGGAGTGATTGATCTGGATAAGTTTAAACAAACATATGAGAAAAGCAGTCAGCCGTTAACTAAAGAGCAGCTGGAAATTTTGACTAAAGGATCAGATAAAAAAATCAAGATCGATCGTGACAATTCTTATTTTTTACTCAACTTTTTCTGGGCGGTTGGATTAAATAATAAATCAAAGGTTTTAGATGAAGGCGATATAGTCAAATACGGTGAAGGCAAAGTCGGTAATTTCGCTTCAACCGGCGGCTGGTCGCTTTCCAAAACCCAGCCGATGGACTACTATGCCAAAAGTGAATTAATTCCAATGATAGCAGAACAGGAAAGTTTGGTCCAGAAAGTGGCCTCAAATATTTACAGGCCTTGTTGTGATAATTCAACTGCTTTCCCGGACTGTAATCACGGCATGGCATTATTGGCAGTATTACAGTTAATGGCGGCAAATAATGCGACGGAAAAATAGATGTTTGAAGCAGCTAAGTATTATAATGCCTTTTGGTTTCCCAGTAACTATTATGATTTAGCGTTATACTTTAAAAATAAGGAAGGGAAAAACTTTAGTCAAGTTTCGGCAGAAAAGATTTTAAGTAAAGATTTTTCTTCCGCTTCCGGTTGGCAAATAGCTAAAAAATGGTTAATAGATAAGGGAATTGTCCAGCAACCGCCAAAAACCGGCGGAGGATGTGGAGTTTAAAAGTTATTATAGGGGTAGGGTAACCCGACCCGTACATAAAGTTTATAAAGAAATGCCATTCGATAAAATTATCGTTTTGATTTTCGGATTATTATCAATTTTATTTACCTATTGGTATTTTTTTATGAAAAAACAAAATACGGTTGAAGCGTCAGGGGAGGTTGATATCTTGGTTGACGGCGGCTATAAACCGGACAGAATTTCTATTCCTTTTGGCAAAACTACCAAATTGATTTTTGAAAGAAAAGATAGTAATAGTTGTTTGGAAGAAGTAGTTTTGTCAGATTTTAAAGTGAGGAAGTTTTTGCCGCTCAACGAAAAAACCGAGATTGAAATTAACCCTACGAAAAAAGGAGAGTTTGATTTTTCCTGCGGAATGGGGATGTTTCACGGAAAATTAATAGTTAAATAGAAGATTAGTTATGAGTTGCTTAGTTACTTAGCCAAACAAACTAAGTAACCAATTAACCAAGTAACCCATAACCAAGCTACTATCAATATGTTTAATTTTGAAAATCTTCAGGTATATCAGATGAGTATAGATTTTGTGAATTCAATTTATGAAATAACAAAGAAATTTCCCAAAGACGAACTATTTGGTTTAACCAATCAATTAAGAAGAGCATCAGTCTCAATTCCGTTAAATATTGCTGAAGGCTCAAGTCGTACAGGAAAAGATTTTAAACATTTTTTATCTTTATCAAGAGGTTCTTGTTTCGAATGTGTGGCGATTACATCAATTGCAAAAAAACAGAATTATTTAACTGAACTAGAATTTAATAAAATTTATCAAACTTGTTTATCACTTTCAAAAATGATTAGCAAATTAAAAAGTTTTTTATGAAATCAAGTAACCAACTAACCCATAACCAACTAACCCATAACCAACTAACTAAGATAACTTTTGCCATAAAAGGAATGCATTGCGCCTCATGCGTTTATAGTAATGAAAAAGCCCTAAAGGCGATCCCCGGGGTGACTGATGCGGTTGTTAATTTAAGTACCGGTAAAGCAACAATTACAGCAACTGTCCCAATTGAAAGTAAAGCAATAAAAGATGCCGTAGCCAGTGTTGGCTATGAAGCAATGATTGAGACTGAAAAGTTAGGAGTTATAAGTTATGAGTTAGGTGGAGAAGAAAGGTTAGATGAAAAGATAAAAAAAGAAAAAATCAAAGAACTAAAAAATCTCCAGATAAAAACCACCATTAGTTTGGTTTTAGCCGGTTTGATCGTTTGGGGGAGCTTTCCTGGTCTAATGAACACGGCGCCGGTGATTTTGACCAAACTTTTTAACCAACTTTTACTGGCGTCAATAATTCAGTTTTGGGGAGCCTATGATTTTTACAAGGCAGCGATTTCATCTTTAAAACACCGCCTCGCCAACATGGATACTTTAGTTGTTATTGGAACAACCGTTGCCTATATTTATTCGGCGGCAGTAGTATTTTATCCTGGTTTTTTTGAGAGACTGAATTTAAAAGCTGAACCGTATTTTGACGTTTCTTCGGTTATTATCGGTTTAATTCTTTTAGGAAGATTTTTTGAAGCCAAAGCCAAAGCCGGAACCGGGGAGGCGATTAAGAAATTGATAGGATTACAGGCAAAAGAAGCGGTTGTGTTGCTGAAAGAAGACGACGATAGAATTAAATCAAAAGTTAAAAGTTAGAAGTCAAAAGTTAAATTCAAAATTAAAAAGTTTTAACACTTTTGACTTTTTACTTTAATTTTTGACTTTTGATTTTTGAATTTTAACTTGTAAAAGCATGATTGAACTAAAACTTCCCATCGATCAAATAAAAGTCGGAGATCTTATCCGCGTTCGGCCTGGAGAAAAAATTCCCGTTGACGGTGCCATTATTGAAGGAGAATCAGCCATTGATGAATCGATGGTAACGGGAGAAAGTATGCCGGTTGGCAAACATAAAGGAGATACTGTTATTGGGGCGACGATGAATAAATCGGGAAGTTTTGTTTACAAAGCTACAAAAGTCGGAAAAGAGACCATGCTTTCCCAAATAATTAAATTGGTTGAAGAAGCACAGGGGAGCAAAGCCCCAATTCAAAGATTGGCCGATATTATTTCTTCTTATTTTGTTCCCATTGTTATTATGCTGGCCATTTCAACATTTGTTGGTTGGTATGTTTTTGGACCGGCTGGCGGATTAGTTTTAGCAATGCTTAATTCGATTGCAGTGTTGATTATTGCCTGCCCCTGCGCCATGGGTCTGGCGACGCCGACTGCCATTATGGTCGGGACAGGAATTGGTGCCGAGCACGGGGTGTTGATTAAAGATGCCGAAAGTTTGGAGACGGCTCACAAAGTGAAGACGATTGTTTTTGATAAGACAGGGACGCTGACGAAAGGAAAACCGGAAGTTACCAACCTTGTCATCCTGAACGAAGTGAAGGATCTAGACGACGAAGTCGTCGTAAAAAAACAAAAAAACGCTACGCTAGATTCTTCGGTCGTTTCACTCCCTCAGAATGACCTATTGCGTATAGTTGCATCTGTTGAAAAAAATTCTGAACATCCTTTGGGCGAGGCGATTGTGAAAAAGACAGAAGAGGAAAAGCTTAGTCTTCGCAAAGTCGAAGGGTTTAGATCAATCACTGGAAAAGGAGTGGAAGGAATTGTTAATGGAAAAAAGGTTTATGTTGGTAAAACTTTAGATTCACACCCTACGGGTGTACAGGCTCAAAAGTTGTTAAATCAAGGGAAAACTGTCGTTTATGTTTATGTTGACGAGAAATTAGTTGGTTTGATTGCTATTGCTGATACAATTAAAGAAAGCGCTAAAGAAGCAGTTCAAATATTAAGAGATTTAGGGATTGAGATATTTATGATTACCGGAGACAATAAACAAACAGCTGAAGCGATTGGTAAACAATTAGGAATAAAAAAAGAAAACGTTTTGGCTGAAGTGTTGCCGGAAGAGAAAGAAAAAAAGGTTAAAGAACTAAAATCTAAGATCCAGGATCTAAAATCTAAAATCGCTTTTGTTGGTGACGGAATAAACGACGCGCCGGCTTTGGCGGCCGCCGATGTCGGTATTGCCATGGGGTCTGGGACTGACGTCGCCATTGATGCGGCCGGAATCACATTGGTCAATAAAAATCTTATGTCTGTTGTTTCCACCATTCAACTTTCGAAGCAAACAATGAAAACAATTAAATTTAATTTATTTTGGGCTTTTGCGTATAATATAGTTTTGATACCGGTGGCGATGATGGGGTGGATCAGTCCGATTTTGGCCTCTGGAGCAATGGCGATTTCTAGCATTTCAGTAGTTACAAATTCGCTTTTTCTTAAAAAAGCAAAAATATAAAACCTATGTGCGGCGGATGCGGAAAACCAAAACCAGAGAAATAAAGTACGAAACCTTTTAATATTTTTTTAACTGTTTAATTCTTAATTGTTTATTTAACCTTTAACCGTTTAAGATTTAACTGTTTATTATATTATGGCTAAACTTAAGAGAACCACCATTTATATTAAAGGTATGCACTGTCCTTCCTGTGATATCTTAATCGCTGATAAATTTAAAGAAGAAAAAAATATTATTGAGGTAAAACCTGATTTTAAAAATCAAAGAGTAGAGATTTTTTATCACGGCAAGCTTAATAAGAACATTCTTAATCAGAAGATTAAATCTTTTGGTTATCAAATACTAGACAAAAAAGAAAGGAAAATTGACGATTTAGGAAAAGAGAGTTTATTTAAGAGAATATTTGATTTTATCGCTATTTCTGTCATTCTTTTAATTATTTATTTCTTTATTAAAGAATTGGATTTGATATCTGATTTTAATCTCACTGGGAATGTCAACTATCTAACCGTTTTTTTTATTGGGCTTATAGCTTCAGTTTCAACCTGTATGGCAACTTCAGGTGCGTTATATCTATCTTTGATAGATAAATCCCAAATCTCTCGCCCAAAGGGCGATCGTCCTTTGGGCGAAAATTCTAATTTATCTAAGGCAATATTTTTTAGTGCTGGTAGAATTCTTTCTTATGGATTTTTTGGATTTCTAGCAGGATTAGTTGGGCAAGTTTTAACTACTAATTTAAAACTTGGACCGGTTTTGACCTTGTTGGTAGCAATTTTTATGATTCTTTTAGGATTGGATATGGCAAGATTGTTGACGATTGGAAAGGTGATTCCGACGGGTTTTTTAAAAAAAATATTTGAGAGTCTTGAAGAAAGAATAAAAAAATATCCAAGAAAATTGCCGTTTTTGTTGGGAGCGATTACTTATTTTTTGCCCTGCGGTTTTACTCAGACAGTTCAGGTTTATGCTTTAGGCTTGGCTAGTCCGGTTATGGGTGCAATGATAATGATAGCCTTTGTTATTGGGACAATTCCTTCTTTGATTTTGGTGGGTACAATCAATAAATTGGTCAAATCAGGCGCCTATCTTTATTTTATGAAAACGATGGGAGTTTTGGTTTTGTTAATCGGCCTTATCTATTTTTCCAACTTTTTATCTATTAACGGCATAAACATCAATCCTTTCTCGTCAAATTCTTCAAATTCGAATGCCAACGTAAGGTTGGTTAATGGCAAGCAAGAAGTCGAGATGGAAGTGATCAGTTCAGGATATCAGCCCAACTACTTTGTTGTTAAAAAAGGGGTGCCGGTTAAATGGTTGATTAAAGGCGTTAATGTCTTTGGCTGTCAGGGATATTTTGTTGTGCCAAAACTCGGCATTTCGCAGACTCTTCAGGAAGGAGAAAATATTTTTGAGTTTACTCCTGATAAAACAGGAAACATCAATTTTTCCTGCGGTATGGGTATGTATCGGGGGATAATTGAAGTAAAGTAAAAATTTACCAAATCAATCTCCTTCTTCCGGCTCAGGCAGATCTTCTTCTTCACAACCGCCAATAACCGTAACCAAATGGTAGAGGAAACAACCGACGACTAATAAATTTAAAACCAGCATTACTAGTGTCATATCTATCCTCTTAAATAAATAAATCAATAATAAGAAAACTCCATTGTATCGTTTGTGAATAACTAACTAACAATATTTCTAGCTGAGATTTTAATCCGATAAGCGTTTCCATATTCTTATTAACTTTTATTTTGATTTTAGAGCATAAGAAAATAAACTGCTTGAGTGGTGTCTTACGGTATTCTGAAGATTCTGATAAGGTTAATATATCCTATAGTTGATTAAAACCGTTAAAAATTGTAAAATATAGCGCTGTAATTTATTTACTCATATGGTGAGAGAGAGAAAACTAATAGTAGAGGAAATAGAAAATTTGAAGATGGTACTAAGTAAATATCGCATTGATACAAGCGGCTGGGGTCAAGGAACAACGAAAACAGTTGAAAACCTTCTAGAAGAAATATTGAAGGGCGAATCAATTTTGGTTGAAGATAAGAATGGTTTATTAAGAGTAGTTCGATATTCAAGAGTTTATGTTTATTATATTGATGGCGACCACGAATATCAGTTGATTGAAGACAGACAAGAGTTTGCCAATGGTAAAGTAAGAAGAAGAGGTTTTAAACATCTGTCAGAAAAATGTATCCTAAATCAACCTCCACAAGAAGCAGCAAGAGAAGGTGTCGTCAAAGAACTCAGTATTACTACACCTGTTCATTTAAAATATATAGGTCAAGGAAAAGAAGCAATAACAAGATTTCCAAGCTACCCCGGACTAAAGTCTTACAGTCATTTCTTTAACTTTAAAGGTTATTTAGACCCTTCTCAGTATAGTCCTGCCGGTTATCAAGAAGTCACCCCTAAAAAAACTACTTATTTTGTCTGGAAACAAATTAAATAAAATCTATGAATATAGAAAGTCGTTTCAGACAGTCAGACGATCTCTTATCAAGACATGAGTTTTTAAAACTTGAACGTCGATTAATACCCTATGCTGACGCTCTGGAAAAAACTGGTTTTGATAGGTTGATACCCTTATTAGATAGAAAGGTTGAACAAAGAGTGTTTCGAGGACTAGAACAGTGTTTGGTTCAGGCGCTAGGTAAGTTAAATCCTTCAAATCAACCCAGTCAAAGAACGCCAGACGAGGAAAAAAATATTAGATTGGAAATACAAGAACTAATGAAAAAATATGCAGAACAACACGGTATGGACCCAAAAATGATGCCAACGATGAAAGTGATTCCTCCAGACAAACTTTATGGACTAGCTGCTCCCCTTAATCTGTTTCCTGAATCAATGTGGATGATGACTGATTTTGGTAGAGCGATTCATGTCCTTAAAAACAATTATCCCGATCTTTATTTATTTTTATATGCTGGAAGAGCGAGAGAATCAGAGGGCACCAAGTCACGTTATTTCCGAAGAGACATTTTACCGGAAAAATCTTACCGTCTTCAAGTTTTATCTAGCGGTGAAGAAACTCTTAACACTGACTTTGATTTTTTAGCCGTCACCTCATCAGTAACACCTAACAATAGACAGATTGCCAGACTATTACAGGAAAAAGTTTTTAGAAAAAGTATTGGTAATTTTGCCGAGGTTAAGCAAGGCACCAGTCGTCCGGGTTTTGAAAGAGTTGATTTTGGAATCCCAGGCGCTTTAGAACATGATGAAGAAGGTATATTACGACTTGTAAAAAGTACTTCTTTTGGGCATGTTTTTTTTCCTGGTTTTGAAGGTGTCTATAACCAAAATAATCCATTATTACCATTTCTAATGGCTAATGCTAGAGTTGACATTCCGATCTTATTGATCCCTCATCGTGGTAGAGACGGGCCGGTTATGATATGGGGATTAGCGGTTGATTTCTTTCGAGGCTTTGAAGACGTTGCTAGATCTAGATTAATGCAACAATTGTGGTTGGGGCATCATTTTTCGGTCGCATTTTATCCTTTTCCAGAATTTACCTTTCCCATCCGCTTCCCGCAACAATTATTCTTTAATTTAAGATATTTATTTCGCACGATAGCCTGGGGTGATAAACAGCTAATCGTGAGAACCAACTGTCCGACTCTTGAAGAAGATTTACACAATAGCAAGCTAAAAGATCTTGCTCGAGCGACCCAATTTTATTTAACAAATCATGTTATCTATTCATTAGCTTTTGAAGCAGCCGCCGATAAATATTTTATGGGTACATTTGAACAAAGATTAAGATCGGGATTTTCTTTGCTTGAGGATATTGCCATGGCGTTGGATGGTGATCCGATAGCGACGATACTACGATTGCTTCCTGCCGGTCATTGTTTCACAGAAAAAGAGCAGGTTTTTGATACAAATGTCAACATATATGGTCTTGGGATAATCGATAAAAAAGGCATATGGCCTGTCTTAGGGCAGAGGATAGAAGAGAATCCTGAGCTTGAGAAGAGATTGGTTAGTCGTCTTAAAGCCTTTATTGAAATGATGAATCTAGAAGAAAAAATTAATGTTTTGACTAATCTAATTCTAACATTAGAAAGAAATGAAAAAATTAGACCAGGCTCAGTAGACACAGATCGACTATCGAAATTAAGCCAAAGAAAAGATTTATACTCAGTTTTGAAAAAATATATTTTAGACAAAGAACCATCTTTAAAAAATATTGAATTTGGTAGAAAATTATTTTTTGATTTTTTATTTGAAATCGCAGGTGGTGATCCGACAAAAGTCCTTGAATTACTTCGACCGGTTTGGTGCAGCGAGAAAGACTGGGGTGATATTTGTAAACGGAAAAGATATATTGAGGGATTAATAGAAATTGATGACCGGTTTAGGAAGCTAAGACCGCTCTCGGAAAGGAACATAAAAAGAACTAAAGACGTAATGACTTCATTTAACCAACCGTTTACTTTATTGGATGTAGCCAATCGCTATGAACTTCGGTTTAATGGAAGGTGTAAACGTCTACCCGAGATAATAGAAGCGATAACAAAAGAAGGTTTAATTATTGAATTAAAGATTCCCGGACTCTGCTCACTTTATGGACCATTAAAGATTATGGATAAATTAGGAGATCCAGTAATGTTCCTTAAAGAGAGAGTTAGACGGTTTTTAAGAGATTTTCCTCATAGTACTTATGAAGAATGGCGTAGGTTAGAAGAAGCTGTAGGACTTAAGTATGATGTTTTTTATTGGTTACAAAGGGAGATAGAAAGCGAAGAAAAACAAGAGAACAAAACTTAGTAAATAAATTAAGGATTGGAGAAACTAAAGCCGCGCTTTTTTAAAGTAACTAAATGTTTCGAAGGAAAACCCAAGTGATCAAGTTTTTTCCTTAAGATCGAAATAGTTTTATCGATTGACCAATCAGAATACTTATCAGGATAGAGTTTTCCCCAGATCGCTTCGGCTACTTGATCTCGCGTTACTAACTCATTCTCATGGTTAATAAAATATACTAAAAGCTTGAACTCTTGATAGGAAAATTTATCCTCACAGCTTTGTCCACCATAGTGAAGTTTCTTTGTGCTTGCATTGTATATTAGCTTATGTTTGGGTAGTTTACTCTTTACAAACTCTTCAAAAAGGGTTCCAAATACACAATATTTTTTATCAGCAGATTTTTTGACCAGTCCTAATTTTAAAAAATAATTAACTTCTTCTTTTTGTGATGCGACAAAGTTACCCGTTGTAACAATGGCGGTGATTGCGTCTCTCTCTTTTTCATTAAAATTATTCCAGATATTCAGACAGACGATTTTTATTTGATCATTATTAAGTAAATAAGATTCTAGTTTTTTTCTTTCTTTTAAGTTTTGTTGACCGTTATTATGTAGGACATTGAGAGAATATTTTAATAATTGCAGATAGCCCCCACATGTTTTATATAGGATTTGGCTTAATTCCTTAGAAACGTTAAAATTAATTTTTTTACCAAAGTAATTTATCAAATAATCCGTGTCCTTCTCGGCTAATAAAGGAAAATATCTGATGTTTTGAGAGATGACATATCTAAGATTGGAGAGTTTCCTGAGAATACTTTCATCAACAAGATTAATCGTTGATAAAACCAAGTAAGATATTTTTGACTTATCAATTGATATAATAGATTCCAAATTAAGGTAAATGCTGGGCGGAAGAGAAAAGGTAAATTCAAAGTCATTAAGGACAATCACAATATGCCAATCTTCAGCAACCAGATTCTCCAGGTTTTTTTTAATAAGAATTAAAGGATTCTTAATAAGAGAGTCAGAAATAACTTTAATTTTTTTGTCTGTCATTTTAGGAATTAAATTATCAAGAATTAAACGAAGATAAGCTTCAGACGATACATTTAAGACTTCATCAGGATCGACATAGACAAAAATAGTTTTATTATAAAGGTTACCAAAAACTTGTTTAATAACGTCGACTTGAGATAAAAAATATTTATAAACAGTTCTTTTTCCGCCTCCGCAGGTGAACATACAACAAACACTTTCAGCTTTTTTTAGTAGCGTTAAAATCTCTCGAGCAAATGTAGTCAAAAATTTTTCTGGTAAAGTAACCGAACCGTTAGTTTTCATTCAGGATTTTCAGAATTTGGTAAGGTTGAGATATTTTAATACCTCAATAAAATAAAGTCAAGGGTATTCAGGAATTTCAGGTTTTGGTGAGATACCGCTCAAGCAAATGATTGCACCCTCTCTTAAAATAAAATCATTATTAATTATCAATATCAAACTATGAAATATTTATCGACACAGTTTTTACGAAATAGCAAGATTTTTTCTTCAAAGTTATATGAATTATATTTATGGCGTGAAGCGGTAAGATCATCAAGATCTCATTTACGAAAACGAAAAAATTCATTATTTCGATCTAATATTTTTTTAAGTTTTACCTAAACTTATGGAACCAACAGGATTTTTGTTTCTTCTTCTGATATATTTTATATATATAACTAGAGTTTAACAATTCTCCAATATGAAGAAAAATAAATCTATCGGTAATGCGTTGGTAATTGTTTTTATATTAATTATTGTACTGGGAGGCTATTCTTTCTTTAGACTACGTTTTTTATCAAAAGAACGGTCGGCGGCCGTAACAGTCCCTCCGGTTTCCGCTGAAGACCATATTCTTGGATCAAAGGACGCCCGGTTAGTTTTAATCGAGTACTCTGATTTAGAATGCCCGTATTGTAAAAATTTCCACCAGACAATGCAGCAGATAATGAAAGAATATGGTGATAAAGTCGCCTGGGTTTATCGTTCCTATCCATTATCTTTCCACCAAAACGCCAAAAAAGAAGCGGAGGCGGCTGAGTGTGCGGCTGAATTAGGTGGTAATGAGGCTTTCTGGAAATATATTGATACTATTTATGAAAGAACCAGTAGTAACGGCACTGGCTTTGCCTTGGCAAAACTGACGCCTTTAGCTAAAGAGATTGGTTTAAACGAAGATAAATTCAAACAATGTCTTGATAGCGGGAAGTATGCTCAATATGTCCAGCGGGTCGAGGCGGGTGGTGTGAAGGCTGGTATTCAGGGGACTCCGGGAACAATTATAATCGCCAATAATGGTAAAAAAGATATCATTCCCGGCGCTTTACCTTATGATCGAGTAAAGGCTCAACTCGATGCCCTACTTAAATAGTTTAAATAGCCTCAATGTATCAGGGACGAATAGAAATGCTATAATATATATATGAAAGTCCCGAAGAAACTGCAGCCGGTTTTGTGGTCGACCGATGTGTCAAAATTAGACTGGCAGAAGGATAAATACTACATCATTCATCAGATATTGATCTATGGAAATTTTGAAGAATTAAAATGGTTATTCAAGCATTATTCCAAAAATAAAATAACTGAAGTTTTTTTACAACCTTATAAAAATTATCCTAAATATATTTTTTACTTTGTTAAAAATTATATTCTTAATTTAAAGAATATTAATATTAATGAAGACGATTATGTTACCTCTATTCACGGACCAATTAGACAAAGAACGCCGCCTGGTTTTTCAACAACTCAAAGCATTTGAGAATAATTTTGTATTGGCTGGCGGAACAGCTATAATGCTCCAAATAGGACACCGTTTATCATATGATTTTGATTGTTTTTGTGAAACTTGGGAATTGCCTCAAAATATTTTGGCAAAAATTCACAAGGTTTTTGGTCATAAAATACATCTTAAATTAAAGACATCTGAAATGATTACTGTGTCTACTGAACAAAAAATTGATGTAAGTTTTGTTTCTCATCCGTTTAAAATACTTCGGCCAGTGGTAAAAACCGATTCAATCGGACTATTTCATTTGGACGATCTAGTAGCAAGTAAAGCTTATACGGTCGGTCGCCGTAATACTTGGCGAGACTATGTTGATCTATTTTACTTTATGAAAAATAAAATATATACTCTTGATAAAATTGTTAAATTAACAAAACAGAAATTCGGCGGTGAATTTAATGAAAAATTATTTATGAGCCAAATTTCATATTTTGGCGATATTAACATTGTCCCAACGGTATTTTTAAAAGAAAAATATACTGATGACGAGATAAAATCTTTTTTTGAAAATGAAGTAAAAAAATATTTAAAGAAGATAATAAAATAATCAACTTTTTCTTTCAATATGAGTTGTTGATTCCCCTCCTATAAATTCCATCGCTGCTTTGATATTTTTCTGACTTTTTAAACCCTGCGGCATAAATAATATCCTTTCTTCAGATATTAATCTGCTTAAATAAGATCTAGCCCAATCAAAATCTGGTCTATTTAAGAATGTCAAAGGATTGTTTCCAAAAACAATTAAACTAACATTGTCAGGAAATTGACTAAAATAAGCGGTATTGATGTCAGATTACCTATCAGCTAGATATAAGTGTTTTGGAGAATTAAAGATTGAGATAGCTGATAATGAATAGTATCGATTGCCGAGCCCCGTGTCAGGATGTCTTCGCCGTAAATCGATAGGTCAGGTAACTGGTTGTCTTCCAAAAATAAATCCAAAATCCCGACTCTTCTTAATTTATCTTCTGCGACCAGTTTGGGATTGCCAGAAAGTACTCTAAAAGGAATTTTAAGTTCATTTTTTATCTTCATTAACAACTCAATAATGCCTGGATTAGGTTCGTATTTAATATTTCTCTCCTTAACAAGTTCTAGATAATAATTAACGGACCGTTTAATGATATCTTTTGCTACTGGCATTAATTCATTAATTTCTTGGTTTTTTTTAAAAACAACCTGTTGAAATAATGAAAAAGGGTTTGGGCAAAGTCTATCTATCACCCAACCTAATTCCATTTGAAATCTATCCCACAAAAAATCGGTAGGAGGTTGGTATTGACTTAAAGGTTTTAGTTTATTTTGTTGTCTATACTTTTCAATTTGTTTAATAATAAATGCTATTCTTAAGGCAGAAGGACTATCTTTTTCAGGGTGTTTAGGCAGTATTACTCCCTCGATATCCACTTTCAAAACATCAGGTTTTTGTAGCATATTAACTCAATTTTACCAATTAACTTCTCGAGCGGGGAGGCCAGTAATTTATTTTAGTCTCCTGTCTAATTCGTAAAACTTCTCCTTGACTATTAACCAATGAATCGATTGTACTGGCTCCTTCGATTTTATCTCTTTCTTGATTATATCTGCCATATTTCATCCAAATAGGTAACAAATCAAGACATTGTTCTTTTGCTGCTTTTATTCCCCTTTCAATTATTTCCGGCTTATCATCAATTAGAGTTAGCTTAGGCTTAACTACAGATATCATAGAAATTAATTCTTCTAAACCAAGCTTATAGGTGTCGACCAAAACAATTGGTGATGGTTTAGTAACTGAAGAAATTTGTGCTAGTTTTTCTTTTATCAATCTATAACCATCTCGTTGTAATCTGTCCATATGATGATACTCAGGAGAATATAAAGTGTCCTTCAAATCGGTTTTTTCGATTTTTTGTCTTTGAGTTCTTAAAGCTCCGGCAGTATATACGATTAATAAATCGGACTCTTCAGCTAGATAAGAAGAAAATTCTCTTGCTTCTTTCATAAGAAAATTATTTAATTCCATTGAAGTTATTTGTTCCAGTAAATCTTTTTGGGATAAGCCAAATCTTCTTGATAGACTTAACGCGAATTCGGAAAATGAAAGAATCCCCCTAGATTTTATATGCGATTCATAAAGTTCTTCAATCGCTTCGCTTGAAATATTTTTTTGTTGTTTTTGATAAAAACGGGCAAGCTTTGGAAACAAAGCTTTTTTAAACTCTACGGCATCAAACAGAACATTGTCTAAATCTATTATGGTAACTTTAGGCGCTACAATCATTTACCTATTATACTATGGATTTGAAGAAAGACCTTACTTACTAGATAACCAATTAGTGCTCCAACGACTACATCCAAAAAATAATGGCAACCAAGGTAGATTCTTGAATAACTTATTAATATTGCTACCAAGTAATAAAACCAGCGCCGTTTTTTGTCAAAATAAGATAGAATACAAGCGGCGGCAAAAGAAGAAGCGGCGTGGCCGGAGGGGAAGGAAAAGTCGGCGGGACAGCTAGAAATGTTAGGGGTTAGGTGGTAGATGTTAGGTGGAAAAATCGGGCGGGGACGGCGGATGATATTTTTAATAACGAAGTTAGTTAAAGTCGCAGTGATTAGAAGACTAATGGTAAAGCATAAAAGAAACTGTTTGTCTTTTTTCTGAATTCCCGGGTGCTTCCTTTCTTCAAAAAAAATAAGAAAGGCAGCAATCAAAAGCCAGATGACAACAGAAATTCCCTTTATTGAAAAAAAAGAAAAAAAATAGGAGAAAAAAACGTTATGAGGAATAATGGTTTGTAGTAAGACGGTTGTGTAGAGATCGAATTTTAACACTGACGACATTCTATTATTATATAATAAGGTCTAACTCGATTAGGGTCAAACCTTGGAATATGCAAAAAATAAAAATGGTTATCTTCGATTTTGACGGTACAATCGCCGATACGTTGCCTTTTAGTTTTAAGAACGTTATAAAAATAGCCAGAATTCTAAAAATAAATAATCTTAGTGAAAAACAAATTATTAAAGAAATAAGAACAAAAAGTTATCGAGAACTGATGACCTTGGGTGGTATGAAATTATCTTGGTTTAAGCTGCCTTTGATTATGGGAATCATCAGAAAAATGCAGGAAGAACTATATGGGGAAATAGAGACGATAAAAATATTTCCTGGCATTAAAAAACTCCTTAAAGATTTGAAAAAAAGAGGTATTAATTTGATGATTTTATCTTCTAATTTGGAAAAAAATGTCAAAAAATTTCTACTGGTTAACCAAATAGACTTTTTTGATTTTATTGACTGCGGTAGCCATATTTTAGGAAAAGCGGCTGCTATTGATAATCTATTAAAAAAAAACAATTTTAAAGAAGAAAAAACTGTTTATGTAGGTGACGAGATTCGTGATATTGAGGCGTGTAAAAAAATCAAGATGAAGATAATCGCCGTTTCTTGGGGATTAAACAAAGCACATATTCTAAAAAAATACGGCGCTGATTTTATCGTCTCCAAACCTTCCGAAATCCTTAAAATCATTTCCAGCTAACTTGTTATACCAACCTTCTCTTGACCGAAGCGGTCGGTATTAGGTTGGTTTAGCGCTCCAAAATAAGCCAAAAATACCTTTTTGTAGACTATAGTCTATAGACAAATGAATTTATATGAACTATAAATTTTTTAAAGTTAATAATTTATTACTAAATCTATGAAAAAATTTCCCGAAGGTAAAATATATCACGTGTTTAATAAAAGCATTGCCAACTATCCAATATTTAAAGACCTAAATAATTCACAAAGATTTATTCAAGTGTTAGATTATTACAATAACCTGCTAGTTCAATCTAATTTAGGAAATTATTTAAAAACTAATAAAAATTATTCACCAGAATTACTAACAGTTAAAGACGACAGATTAATTAAATTTTTAGCTTATTGTATTATGCCTGACCATTATCATTTATTAATTGAGATTTTAAAAGAAAATTGCCTTTCAAAATATATTAATGATATAGAAAACAGTTATTCCAGATTTTTTAACATAAAATTTAACAGAAAAGGGCCATTATGGCAGTCTAATTTTAAATTCATACTAATAAAATCTAATGAACAACTTCTTCATATTTCTCGTTATATTAACATAAATCCTACTACAAATTATTTAGTAGAAAAACCAGAAGATTGGATTTTTTCCTCTTATAAATATTATTTGAATAATAATATTCTAAAAAATTATTTAACAGAAATTTCGATAAACGATACCGATTCATATAAAAATTTTTGTGAAAATAACATTGATTATCAGAGAAAATTAAAATTAATAAAAAAGCTCATTATGGAGTAATTTTAGATTGTTATGCCAACACGTTTTTGACCGAAGCGGTCGGGAAAGAATAGCTGTGAGGCTTTAATTATATACAAAAATCTTATTTTTTCCACAAATAATTTTTTCTTTGCTTTTTAGGCTTTTTACCGGGTACATGTAAGAAACGATGGAAAAATTTGAAATTTTAAATTTTAAATTTGGAATTACTCTTTCAAGAAACCAGGGAGAAATATAAAGATAGAAAGTTAAAAGTGAAAAGTTAGAAGTTAAAAGTTTTTTGTAATTCATTTTAAAAATATCGCCAAAGACGATTTTTATATTTTTTCTGTTTGGGTGGAAAAGGTAGCGGATATTCATTATTAAAATTAAAACTGGGTTAATTTCCACGGCCACAAACTTAGTGTTTAACTTTCGTTTATAAGCTTTTTTTGCCGCTTCAAAAATGACGATGCCATCGCCGGCGCCTAAATCTAAAACCGTTTGATTATTCTTCAAACCAAGGGCTTTGACGATCAGAGGCAGATCTTTTTTATTAGTAGGAAAGTAGGGAACAGGAGAAAGTTGGGGAAAAGAAAAAAGAATAATTATGATCAATGTTATTACTAGCAGTGAGATGATTAATATCATTTCAGTTGGAAACGGTTATTGGAGTAATTACCAATGTGGGCGAGGAGGGAGTCGAACCCTCACGGCCGTTGCGACCACTAGTTTTTGAGACTAGTCTGTATACCAGTTTCAGCACTCGCCCAAGCAAAAGAATTTAATAAATTATAACATTTTGTGTTTGACTAATTCGATCAACTTTGATTAAAATATATCGTTTCATGAATAAAAAACTTTCCTTCCTTTATCACATCGGCGAAGCAATTACCCCGCTAGACGGAAGAAATAAACACAAGATCAGAGAACTCTCTTATTTCTTTTCCGAAAAAGCCCTGGATAAATTTCGTTTATTGATCGAATTAAGCTACCTAAAAAAACTTTCTCAATACAAAGTGATAAGAAGATTGACTAACAGAGAACTGACTACAATTTTTCGAAAAATCAAAGCATTTAGCCTTAAAGATTACGAAAAAATCAGAGAGATTGAAAAAAAAACCAACCATGATCTTAAAGCGGTGGAAGAGTTTATCAGAGATAGTTTAAAGAAGACATCGCTAAAGGATGTCGTCGAGATGATTCATTTTAGTCTAACTTCGGACGACATCAATAATTTAGCTTACGTCTTAATGATTAAGGGGAGTTTGAAGAAAATCATTATTCCTGAATTGGAAAAAATCGAAGAGAACCTAAAAGAAAAATCAAGAAAATATAAAAATATTCCTATGTTGGCTCGTACTCATGGTCAACCGGCCGCGCCAACGACTGTAGGCAAAGAATTTCTTGTTTACCGTCAAAGATTGAAAGAGGAAATTAAGATACTGAAAAATTTGCTGTTTAAGGGAAAACTGACCGGCAACAGTGGCAATCTTAATGCTCATAAATTTGTTTTTCCTAAAATCAATTGGCTAAAGTTTAGCGAAGAGTTTATTGCCTCTCTAGGTTTAGAACAGGATTTGGTAACCACGCAAATAGAGCCTTACGATAGTTTAATAAGAATTTTTAATTCATTATTGTGCATTAACAACATTCTTCTGGGATTGTCGATCGATTTTTGGTATTACATTAGCTTGGGATACTTTAAACAAAAATTAATTAAGACTGAAGTTGGTTCCACCGCGCTACCTCATAAAATTAATCCAATTTATTTCGAAGGAGCCGAAGGAGGATTCGGGATTGCCAATAGTCTACTTGAGTTTTATTGCCGTAAACTTTCATATTCAAGGCTCCAGAGGGATCTTTCAGACTCTACGGTTCGTCGTTCATTTGGTATTGCTTTTGGCTACTGTCTCTTATCATATCAAAGTATTAATGAGGGATTAAATCGGATTGAGGCTGATTATGACAATATAAAATATGATTTAACCAGACATCCGGAGGTGATTTCCGAAGCGATTCAGAATTTTCTTAGGACAAAAGATTATAAAGACGCCTATGATAAAACAAAGAAATTTTTTCGAGGAAAAGATGTCGATCTGACTAGTATAAAAAAGTTTATCAAAAACTTTAAACTAGAAGAAGGAGACGAAGAAAAATTGATTGGTTTATTACCGGAAAAATATACCGGTTATGCAGAAGAGATAGTGAATAAATTTTTAAATATTAAACAGTTAAAGGTTAAAAAACTATTAAAGATTAAACGGTTAAACACTAATAATTCGTTTAATATTTAACTGTTTAAAAATTGTTTAATCTTTAATATTTAAAATTTAATATTTTTATGACGCTAAAGTTTCCATTAATCATAGTCGGTTCTCAGTGGGGTGATGAGGGAAAAGGAAAAATAGTGGATTTATTAGCGTGCCAAGCTGACTACGTTGTCCGTTATAATGGCGGTAACAACGCCGGTCATTCAGTCGTTGTCAACGGCGAGAAGTTTAAGCTTTCCCTTATTCCTTCAGGGATACTCCATAATAAAAAATTGTTTTTGGCCCAAGGAATGGTTATCGACCCCAAAATATTAATAGAAGAGATAGAACTTTTTGAAAAGCGAGGAGTAAAAGTTGATCTAATGATTGATCCACGAGTTAATATTGTCATGCCTTATCATAAAGCCCTGGATGCCGCTACAGAAGTCTGGAAAGGAAAAAAAGCCACCGGTAGTCTTCATCTGGGAATAGGGTATTGCTATGAAGATAAGAATAATCGTTCAGGTATACGTTTCGAAGACCTAATTTCACCAGACTCGTTAAAAGAAAGATTAAAGACTATCTTTCCTTTAAAAAAATTGCGAATTGAAAAAATTTTCGGACAGAAATTTAACTTGAGTATTAATGATATATATAATGAATATTTTAATTATGGTAAAAAATTAAAAAAGTATTTAGGTGATGTATCTAAAACTATGCAGGAAACTCTTTTTCGCCCCACTTCGCTCTCTGGGCTTCGAGGGGCAAAAAGCACAAAAGTGCTTTTTGAAGGCGCCCATGGGACGTTTTTGGACGGTATTTTTGGCACATATCCTTATACTACCGCCGTTTATACTATTGCCGGTGGCGTTTTTCCTTATGTTGGCCTACAACCACAAAAAATTTATTCTCTTGGTATTGTTAAATCTTATACAACCAGAGTCGGTAATGGATCGTTTCCGACCGAACTTTTTGGTAAAACCAGTGAAAAAATTAGAGAGGTGGGAGAAGAGTTCGGAACGGTTTCTAAACGTCCTCGTCGTTGTGGTTGGCTGGATCTATGCTTGGTACGAACCGCTATTCGTTTAAGCGGTTTTGATTACTTATCAATAACCAAGCTTGATGTTTTATCAGCAGTTAAGAAAATAAAAATCTGCGTTGCCTACAAAATAGGTCGGAAAGTCATTAAAGAAGTGCCGGCAATGATGAATGAATTTTCAAGATGTCAGCCGGTTTATAAAGAGTTTAAAGGATGGAAAAAAGATATTTCAAAGATTCGAAAGTTTAAAGAGTTGCCAAAAGAGGCGCAAATTTATATTAAATTTATTGGAAAACAACTAAGGGTTCCGATTAAAATTATTTCTGTCGGAGCAGAGAGAAACGCAAACATTAAAAATTTCTAATTTATGAAAATTCCAGAGGGTTTGACTTACGATGATGTTTTACTTGTTCCTCAAAAATCTTATATTAATCATCGATTCGACATTTCTTTAAAAACTAAATTAACTCGGAATATCAATCTCAATATGCCTTTAATCTCGGCCAATATGGATACGGTCACCGAAGCAGATATGGCGATCGCCTTAGCCAGAGAAGGAGGAATCGGTATTATTCACCGATTTATGACGATTGATGAAGAAGTTGAACAGATAAAAAAGGTCAAGCGTTTTGTCGGTTTTGTTGTGGGAAATCCTTACACCGTCGGTCCGCGGATGAGCTTAAAAGAAGTCATTGATAAAGCGCGAAAGGCGTCAATCAATGGTTTTATGGTTGTCGATGAAAAAAATAAACTATTAGGAATATTAAGTAAACGGGACTATTCTTTTGAAGCAAATCTCAATAAAAAAGTCGGCCAACTGATGACGCCTTTAAAAAAATTAATCACCGAAAGAGTTGATATTAAACTCAATGAGGCAAAAAAGATTTTCCATCGGTATAAAATTGAAAGACTGCCTTTAGTTAATCGGCAAGGAAAACTTGAGGGATTAATTACGGCCAGGACGGTGAGAAACTTTGAAAAATTTCCTTATTCCACTAAAGACTCTCACGGGAGATATTGTGTTGGAGCCGCGGTTGGAGTAGTCAATGATTACCTGGATCGGGCTGAGGCGTTAGTTTCTTCGGGTGTTGATGTATTAGTGGTTGACGTTGCCCATGGTCATAACGAAATTGCTCTAAAGGCCGTTTCTCAATTGCGAAAAAAGTTCAAGAAGATCGATCTAATCGGTGGTAATGTGGCGACGGCCGATGGAGCGAAAGATTTAATCGCTCGAGGAGTGGATGCGGTGAAGGTCGGGATTGGCCCGGGCGGTCTTTGTACTACAAGAGTAGTCACTGGAGTTGGAGTTCCTCAATTTACCGCGGTTTCGGAATGTTCAAAGTTCGCTAAAAGAAAAGGAGTGCCGATCATTGCCGACGGGGGAACCAACTATCCGGGAGATCTGACAAAAGCCTTAGCCGCCGGTGGTTCGACCTGTATGTTAGCCGGTTGGTTTGCCGGCACCGACGAGAGCCCGGGTGGAATAATCTTAAGAAACGGCGCTAAATATAAAATTCATCGTGGTTCAGCCTCTTTTTTGGCGACGGCCGATCGAAAGATTGAGTTAGAAAATCATACAGAAAAACAGTTAAATACCATTGTTCCGGAGGGGATTGAGGCCCTAGTTCCTTATAAAGGAAAGGTGGCCGATGTCATTTATCAACTTTTAGGGGCGTTGAAGAGCGGGATGAGTTATTGTAATGCAAAAACGATTCCCGAGCTTTGGAAAAACGCCAGATTTATCAAAATCACCGAAGCCGGTTTCCGTGAAAGCAAATCACATAATATTCAGGAGATATAAAAGTCTATAAAGTTCGTAAAGCTTATTAAGTTTATAAAAATCAATATTCAGGAGAAAAGTTTAAATAATAAACACGATGGAAAAGCAAATGAGATCTTCTTATCAGAAAGGTAAAATGTTGCTTAAGTTATTAAAACAACATAATTTCTTATTGGCAAAACGCCTTGTTATCCATGGCGACAGTCGAAATCTTTTTACGGTTCATGATCCTTCACTTGAAAAAGGAAAACAAGAAAGAAGAGCTCAATTTTTTATCAGCCTTCCGCCAATATTGGCTGAGTTTTTGCCGGGCAGTCTCTTGGCCACTAGATTCATTGAACAACTTTTTAAAAAAGAGGATGGTTTTTCTATTAAAATTTTTTATGACTCTTTTGACCCTGTTCCTTGTCACATTGCTTGTTTGGCTAATGAGAATGGAGCGACTGATAAACCGGAAAAGAGAGCTCAATATCAAAAATATCTTTTCCAACTAAGTAAAGTATTGATTAAGAAACGTTCGCAATATAACCTAAGGATAATAGAAGACTGTCTTGCCTCCGGTGATTCGATTGTCGGTGTTTTATCTCTGTTTTACCAATACGATAGATTATCGATAGTTAATAAAAAGGTAAGAATAGACGTCATCGTTGCCACACCGCAGGGAATTGCCGTCTTAAAAAGATTTGCCAGGGATAATCAGATAGAGATAGAGATTAACGTCGGTTATCTTGGTCTTGGTTTGTCAGAGGGTGAAAGTATCAGAAAATATGTCGGAATAAAAAAGCATGCCAACTATATAGTCTATGCCGGTGAGTTGACATCAGGAGACAAAAATAAAGGTTATGTTGTTGGCGATATGGGTGACTTTAGCAAAAGTCTGCCTAGAGAATATGATGATCGTTATCCTTGGAATAAATTCAGGAACGATCTTCATGGAGATAGGGTAGAGGCGAAACCTGAAATACCTCCATTACCATTTAATCTAACTAAACCATCCATCTTATATTTATCTAATGGCGGTTATCTGTTAAAAGCCTTTTATCATCTATTAAATCCCAAAGATGATGCCCATAATCAAATTATTTTTTCTGCTAAAAGAGTTTGGTCAGATGAGAAAAAATTTAACTATGGAGTATTAATCAAAGGTTTTGACAGTAATCTACTTAACTTTTTGATTTAGCTTGAAGAATTATACTATACTATTTATAATATGGTCGAAGGAAATACGCTCGATTTTGGTCCAGTAATTTTCCATAACCAAGAAGGAGTTAAATATATTATTGTTGAGAATGATTCTTCCTATAATTTAATTTATAACGATAAAGGAATTTTACAGAAAGTTTACAAAGGTTTAGCTCACATGGGAAAGATTGAACAGGTGGAGTCTTCCAAGACTTATCCACTGAATATTAATTTTGAAAGGACGGTCGCAGCCTTTTTTGAACAGGTAGACTCTCTAAATTTTAATACACCTCAATTAATTACATCTCAAGGACGAAGTAAAAATCTTCTGAAGGCTGGTTCTTGATGTTGAGTATACTGATATTTTTTAAACCATGATTTACCTTCTTTGATATCAAATTCCTTGACAATAATAAATCCACTGTTCTTAAACAGTTTTTTGTAATAAGGGACGGTATAACAGTATCTTTGAAGACCTTCCGTGAAGATAAATGTTGATGGAGAAAATTTATTTAAGGGTGCTTTTTCCTGATCGTGACCAAATCTTTCTGATTCAAAACGAGGGTCAACAACAACTGAAATAAGGACAAAACCGTCTGATTTGACAATCTTACGTATGTTTTTCATGGCTGATAAATTTTGCTGATGGGAAGTATTAAAATTTAAGCGAAAGTCATTAATAATCAGATCAAATGACTTTGGTGTCAGTCTGGTTTTACGGATATCGTCATAGATAGTTTCAAGGTGGTCAAGCCCCAGATCAAAAATTCTTTTTTGATGGAGTTTTAGCGATCGATCATCCAGATGGCTGAAAATTATTCTGTCTTTTGCCCCCCTTTTTGATAGCCAACTGACGATAACGTCAATATTGTCATAAGAGTAGGAGTTAATCACAAGAATTGATAAGGGTTTTTGAGAAGACAGAACAGCTTTTAATTTTGATTCGACCAACTCTGTTTCTAGAGATATAAACAGATCAAAGAGGGTTTTTCTGAGATTTTTTGGGTTGTTCATATACTCGATATATTCCGAATGTGCGTATATCCCTTGAGGAGGGATAGTTGGCAAAACTTTGTCCAAATCTAAAGAAAACTCAGGTTTTTTTGAGAATATAAAACCACGGTTTTTTAAGGTAATTATTTTATACGGCTTAGTGATTTTTTTGCGCAGGCGGGAAATAATTTTATCGATCATATAATCAGAATACTTCTCCAGCCACGATTTGTTCCATAAAGCTTGAGCGATATCATCTCTTTTGACAAGGTGGTTGATTTTACTGAAAAGAAGCCTGATGACTTTATCTTCGGAAAACGTGGTTGGTTGGTCGTCGTTAATCAAAGAATCAAATAGATTTTGTTTTTTTAGCCATTTGGTAAAAAGGGGAGAAAAAAGGCGGTTTTTGTTGTTGATAATTTTATTGATTTTAATCCAGTCTGTATTTGAGGCGAGGCGGGGATTGATAAGGTAAACTTGCTGGTTTTTGGGAACTTGGTTCAGAAAAGTCGTAAAATAGCCCTTCTGCTCAAGATATTCATAGGCCTGACCTTCGCTAAAATCACCTTTTTCCGAAGCTAAAATAACCAGAGCTTCGACCCAATCGTCTAAAAGCCCAGAGCATATTACAATTTTTGAGGGAAGATCATCGGTTAATTTTAAATTGACTTTTTTCGCCAGCTTATCAATCAATTGGTAAGTCTCCAAATAACTTAATATTTTCATATTACTATAAGATATCAAAAAGTCAGATAAGAGTCAAGTTAATTTAATAAGTATCCTATAGAATACAAATATATGTCAATAGAAGATAACGGAGAAATTGGAGAAGATAATTTTACCTCGTTACAAAGAGAGATAGGTGACGCTTATGTTGAATCAACTAACCCCTTAATTGAAGCGAGAATTATTGAAGTAGTAAATAATAATCTTAGTGTATTAGATAGAGGTAAATTAACTGATTTATTAAGCGTAAGAAAAGTTCTAAGAGCTGCAGATAATTTTTTTCTAGTATGTAAACAGATTGAGGAAAAAAACAAAAAAAACTGGAAACAAATTTATGAAATTAGAGAGCGATTATTAAGCGTTATCCTTGCTCCGATTCATATTCCTTTTAGCTTTTCTGGAATCGAGTGGTTAGATGATGATCCCATATTAAAAATAGGAGATTACATAGTGAAAGATAACAGTGGAAAAATAGATAGTTCACCGTACATTCCGCCCGAAACAAATGGATTAGCAGTAAAATATAATGCAGAATTTAGTTTTGATCCATTATTTTCTGGCCAACCAAGAAGAAATCATGGAGGGCTATATGAAAGTTTGTCGTTAAGAAATGGAGACGGAAAAGATGTAGATAAGAATATTATTTCTTTAGCTACATTTACTCCATTAGAAGGAGAAGTCGAGAGAATAATATATATTAATAGCTATACTAGTCCTGATAGAAGAAATACTGGAATGAATTTTGAATACAACGAAAATGGCGAAACTGTATCGCAAAATGAATATTCAGATTATTTTTATTTTGATGATGAAGTTTCAATAACTAGAGAAAGAGCAAGATTCAAAAGATTAGGGTTTCCTTATGAATTAGTCGTTCCTCACAGAATAGACTTTCAGGGAACTTGGGATAAAGTTATACAAATTGCTCGTGATGGTTATCCGCCTAATTTTGAACCTAGTGATTTTGCTAGGCTAATCGTTAAAACTTAAAAAAATCCTTGAAAACTATTTATTTTTTCACTATTTTCGCTCCAAGTTTGATAGCTTGTAATTTAAAGAAAGATTTTAATTCGTCTAAAGTTAACGGTTTAATCATTTGAGGAAGGACTTTAATTGTCCCCGCGTTCATAAAATCTTCCCCCAAAGAAATTAGGTCAAGATCAAGTTTAAATTTAATTTTTGCGCCTTCAATCAAATCCCAGATAGAATATTTTTCTTTTAAGATGAAATAAAGATCGACATAATCCTTGGGTTCTGCAGTTAGATTTAACAACAGCAATTTATTGGTACCAATATCGAGAAGACTGTCAATGTCGATATTTTGATAGACAGAACCTTTAGCGATTCTTGAATAGGGGAAATTAAGAAAATCAACTTTAAGAGTTTCGTTGTCTTTTTCCAGCTCAAACCACATGGCCATTTCTTTTTTGGTCATTTTTACAAAAGTTCTTAATTTAACTGATAAAGAATTTATGAATTTAATAATAACGTCTTTATCAAACTCTTTTTCAGAAAAAAAGTCCAGGTCTACAGAATAACGATGATTAAAATAAAAGACATTTAAAGCGGTTCCGCCACCAAAATAAAACGCTTCTCTTAAAGACTTTTCTTGAGAAATTTTGTTAAAAACTAATTTTTGAAAAGGAGTAAAACCTATTTTCCCCATATGATAAATTTGAGAAAATTTTTCCTTCCTGAATCGAGTTTCAATCTGTTCCAATATTTTTTTACTTCATTAACAGGGACCTTTTCTTTATCTTTCAAATAAACTCCAAAGTTTATTTTCCGCTCCAGTATTTTGATTCTTCCTTCTTCAGTTTTCTCCAACTCCTTTTTATCATAGTCCCAAATATTACTCATATAAATATATTTTATCAGATGGTATACTATTATTCTTATGTTTGTTCCTTCCCAAAAAATTCTCGAAAACTATGCCAAAGTGATGGTGGATTTTGCCCTTGGGAAGGGGAAAGGGATTAAGGAGAAAGAAGTGGTTTATCTTCAATATGATACCGAAGCCTTACCATTAGCTCTAACCGTTTTTAAACGAATCTTGGAAAAAGGCGGTTATCCAATGGTAAGAGGAATCGAGGAACGGTTCCAAAAAGCTATGTTTGATGTGGCGACAGATGATCAGCTAAAATTCTTTCCCAAAAAATATACAAAAACTTTAGTCGACACCATTGACCATAGAATTTATTTGATTGCTCCCACAAATCCTTTTTTACTTAAAAACGTTGACCCCAAAAGGATTGTCACTGCTAATTCCGAAAAACAAATGCTTCGCCGATGGCTTTTTGAAAAAGAAGATAAAGGTAAATTAACATGGACTCTTTGTTTATACGGGACTGCAGGTACGGCTAAGGAAGCAGGATTAACGTTGAAAGAGTTTTGGCAAGAGATTTTTAATGCCTGTTATTTGGCTGAAGTTGATCCGATTAAAAAATGGCAGGAAGTTTTTACAGAAATAAACAAAATAAAAACTAAACTTAATAGTTTGTCGATTGACAAACTGCATCTAACAGCCAAGGATACTGATCTTTGGATTAAAATTGGTGAAAAAAGACGATGGCGAGGAGGAGATGGATGTAATATTCCTTCTTTTGAAATCTTTACTTCGCCTGATTGGCGAGGGACTAACGGTCATATTTATTTTGACTTTCCTTTATATCGTTATGGCAACTTAATTAAAGGAATCTATCTCGAGTTCAAGGATGGAAAGGTTGTTAAAGTTAAAGCTAAAGAAAACGAAAAACTTTTAAGAGCGATTATTTCCCAAAAAAACGCGGACAAAATTGGTGAGTTCTCTTTGACCGACAATCGTTTCTCTAAAATCAGCCGGTTTATGGCTGATACTTTATTTGACGAAAACTTTGGTGGAAAGTTTGGCAACACTCATCTAGCTCTTGGATCTTCATATCATGATTGTTATCAGGGTGAGGTAAAATCGTTAACGGAAAAGCAATGGTGGAAACTAGGTTTTAATCAATCGACGGAACACACTGATATCATTGCTACCGGGCCCCGTTTAGTAGAAGTAATTTTGAAAAATAATATTTGTAAAAAATTGTATCAAGACGGGAAGTTTCTAATCTGATTGATTCTCTTGTTGACAAGCCATTAAATATGGCTTATTCTTTTTTTTAATCCATGGTTAGACTAAAAGACATAATTAAAAATGAAAATATTATTAGAGTTAGTTCACAAGATACCTTATCTTCAGCCTTAGCCAAACTATCTACTTCACATGATGGAGCATTTGTTTTTTCCGGCGAAAATAAATATTTGGGGATAATCAACCCATATTATTGTCTGTTTAAAACCTCATACCCTTATAATGCCAAAGTAGAAAACTGTCTTTTTCACGCTCCAAGAATAAAAATAAATACTCCAATTAATAAAGTAGCTCGTCTGTTCATCGAATCAAAAATACATTATCTACCAGTTTTTGACAATCAAGATAAATTTATCGGTATTATTTCTGCTCGGAGATTAATCGAAGCGAATAAAGATTCCCCGCTATTTAAGATTAAAATCGGCGATTACTTAAAAACAAAAAAAAATCTGTTGATATCGGTCTATGAAAATGATCTTGTTTCCAGGGCTCTGACACTATTCAAAGAAAAAAAAGTTTCCAAACTGTTAGTGCTTAGTAAGTATTTAAAACTAAAAGGCATATTGACTTATTATGACTTAATATCTTATTTAATAAAACCCAGGAACGTTGAACGTCGAGGCGATCGAGTTGGTGATAAGATTAATTTTTATCATTACCAGGTTAAAAACTTTGCCAAAAATTATATTCTGACTTTAACACCGATCCATTTGATGAGCGAAGCCTTGAATTTGATATTAGCTAAAGAAATAGGCAGCGTGGTTATTGTTGATGATCGGCGACGGCCATTAGGTATTATCACTACCCAGGATTTTTTGAGATTTTTTTTCAATCTCAAAGATGAAAACAAAATAGAGATTAGCTCAAAAAATCTTTCCCAAAATAACCGCCGTCTCGTCGGCGGTTTTTTTCAACGCTTTAGTTTTTTTCTGAAAAAAGAACCAGATTTAGTTAAAGCTAAGCTTTTTGTCAAGGAAGAAAAAAGTGGGGGATTATTCGAAGCGGTGCTTTCCTTGATTCCTAAGAAAGGACAACTAAAAGTGATTAAAAAAGAAGGAAAAAATCTTTTCAAAGTTCTAGATCTTTTTTCAAAAATCCTGAAAAGAGTTAAAAAAGAAAAGTAGACTAACAAGATTAATGAATTCAATTATGCGATGGATTTTATTACTGTTAATTCTTTTTTCCGCAATAGTTTTCCGCTTTAATAATCCTAACTGGGATAGTAATTACCATCTTCACCCTGATGAAAGATTTTTAACCATGGTGGGAGAGGCGATGAAAGTTCCCGATTCCTTCAAGGATTATTTAGACGTTCAACGCTCAACTTTCAATCCTAACAACATTGGTTACAAATTCTATGTTTATGGAATTTTTCCACTGGTTTTAAATAAATTATTAGCATTAACGACTGGAGCAGATAGTTATAATTTTTTTACCATCCAAGGAAGGATACTGTCAGCCTTTTTTGATTTCTTGATTGTTATTTTAGTTTATAAGTCGGCAGAGTTATTAACGATTAAATTTCATAAAGCTAATTTCAACAAATTTCAACCAGTTTCGACAATTCCTTTTTGGTCTGCCTTTTTTTATGCTATTGCCGTCTGCCCAATTCAAGCCTCTCACTTTTTTACCGTTGATAGCTTTTTAAATTTTTTTATGTTTGCGTCGTTTTACTGTGCGTTACGTAAAAAAAATTTTTTATCCGCTATCTTTTTCGGTTTCGCTTTAGCCTGCAAAGTTAGTGCCTTTTATATTCTCCCTTTAATTCTGTTTTTTTTATTTAAAGACTGTCTTTATAAAAGACAATCTTTAAAAGATTTGATTAAGATACTTTTCCTTTCAGTCACATATCTTATAGTTGGTTATTTAACCTTACGTTTTAGCGATCCTTATTATTTTCAAAGCTCTAATTTTTTTGACCCAAGATTAAATAAGTTATTTGTTGATAGTTTAAAGTCGTTAACTCAGCTTAGCCGGCCAGATATCTGGTATCCGCCGGCGGTTCAGTGGATTGGAAAACCGGTAAGCTTTCTTTTAACAAATTTGATGTTTTTCGGAGTAGGGTTACCTTACTTTATATTTATGATTATTGGCATCGGGTGGATAATCTCAAATCCACATCTAAAATCTAAAAACTATTTATTCTCAGGAATATTACTTTGGGTTTTGGGCTATTTTGTTTATCAATCTGTTCAGTTTGTCAAATCCATCCGTTACACCATTTATCTTTATCCGTTTTTTGCGATATTTTCGGGGATAGGAATAAGTAAATTCGGGGCGCAAATATCGAAATTCGAAACAATGTTTAAACTCAAATTTTTAAAATTAAAAACATTGGTATTTGTTTCGGATTTTATTTTAATTATTTTTCTATTACTTTGGCCGATTGCCTTTACTTCAATTTATCGGCAAAAACACAGCCGGGTTGTTGCTTCCGAATGGGTCTTTAAAAATCTACCTAATAATTCGACGATTCTTTGGGAGCATTGGGATGATCCATTACCTTTATCTTTGGAAAAGAATTACGGAAAGACTTTCAAGTTAGAAGCGATAAATGTTTTTGATCCGGACGGTCCCGAGAAGATGGAAAAAATTAAAGAACAAATGAAACGGGCTGACTATTATATCTTATCGTCAAACAGAGGATGGGGGAGCATCATGGATGCGCCGACCAGATATCCAATAATGAGTAAGTTCTACAAAAATTTGTTTGATGGGAAGACGAATTATAAAAAAATTATGGAATTTTCGGCGTATCCAGAATTAAAAATTTTAAATTTTAAATTTCAAATTAATGATTCATGGTCCGAAGAGACTTTCACCGTCTATGATCATCCCAAAGTCTTAATTTATAAAAATGCCAAAAAATCATAATCTCGAATATTATCCTTCAGAAAAAGTTCTTAACCCACCTCAATATACAAAGGAAGAAATAAGAGAAATCTTAAGAAGAATTAACAGAATAAATAAGTCAAAGATAATAGTTGATTTCGGCGCTGGTACGGGTCGACTGACTATCGCTTTATTAAGAAACAATTATCGAGTTTTGGCCGTTGATATTGATAATAAGTCTTTAAAAGAATTAATAAAATCAGCAAAGATAATTAATAAATTTAATAAATTAAAGACTGTTAACAAGCTACCCGAAAAAATTAAATTTAATCTTATTACTGGTAGCGACATTCTCCATCATATTAATTTGGAGGATTGGTTACCAATATTTTATAAACATCTAAACATTGATGGTCAAATAATTTTTTCTGAACCTAATGCTTGGCATTTATTTTGGTGGTTGTTTATTTTTTTATTTCTTAACTTTAAAGAAGAAAAAGGACTGGTTCAATGTTCATATTTTTCCTTAGAAAGAGGATTGAAAAAATCAGGGTTTAGTAATATTAAAATTTCTGGATTAGGTTTATTCCCAACAATATTTTTTAACAAATATCCTTTTTTTGCAAAAATTAATTATTTTTTAGGCAATTTGTCATTAATAAAAATATTTGCCTACAGAATGATAGTTGTTGCCGAAAAATAACTATCTAAAAAGATTAAATAGAATAATATCGATTAGGTTTTTTAAACCGTCGATCCAGTTAATTTTTTTTCCTTCTTCATAAGTCCGTCCCTGGTAAGAAATACCAACTTCATAAATTCTTATATTTTTAATTTTAGCAATCTTAGCGGTTATCTCTGATTCAAAACCGAAACGTTTACTTTCTAGATTTGGCGCGATTGACCTTATAATATTACCTTTAAAAGCCTTATATCCAGTTTCCATATCAGTTAAGTTAAGATTTGTCAATATATTTGATAGACCAGTTAGAAATATATTAACAACGTAATGCCAAAAATATAAGACTCGGTGAGGTTGACCTGAGATAAATCTTGACCCATAAACTACATCGGCTTTTTTTTCTAAAAAAGGAGCAATTAACAAGACATAATCTTTTAGATCGTACTCTAGATCGGCGTCCTGGATAATCACGATATTTCCATTTGAAAGAAGCAAACCTTTTTTAATCGCTGATCCTTTTCCTTGATTTTTATTATTAGAAATAATTTTCACTCGTTTATCCTTTTTAATTTTCTTTAAGACATGAAGAGTTTTGTCTGTAGAACCATCGTTTATAATGATAATTTCTTTGGTTAAGCCAAGAGTGTTTGCCTTTATGACTCTTTTTAACGTTTCTTTGATAAATTTTTCTTCATTATATGCTGGAATAATAATGCTGATTTTTTTCATTTTTTTAAAATAAAAAATAAAGCGCTGGATTCATTAACTTTAACGTCAATGTTAATATTTTTGCTTATATATGGTTGCCATAATAAATTAGTTAATTTTGGAAACAGTTGCCAGTTATTGAAGAGCTTATAGGTTATTAAAGAGGGGAGAGAGAGGTAATGAGCTAAGTCAATAAACAGAGAATTTTTTTTATTTAAATAGCCAATACTTTTTATAATTTTGAATTTAGATCGTTCAAATAGGTCAAACCATTGCTGATAAGAAAATAGATTATAGTGGGCTTGTTTTTTCTTCATATATTCGACATACCATTTGCCCAATAATTTTTTTCCAAATAAGTAGTCGTTCCATTTATTTGTCATAAGCGTTGTTAAGAAATAGCCGCCAGGCTTTAAAACTCGATAAATTTCCGCCAGTGCTAAGTCTAAATTAGGAATATGTTCAAGAACGCAGTTTGAGATTATGGTTGTAAAATAATTATCTGGAAACGGAATTCTTAACTCGTCATAAACGGCAACTTGTTTATAGATTTTTTCTTTTTCTGCGATTCTTATTCGGCTATCATGAATATCTAAGCCGACGTTAATATTCTTCTTATTGAACACAGTTTCGGTAAAAAAACCATCGCCGCAACCGAAATCGAGGACGGGTTTCTTAATTAAATTTGAATGTTTTAGAAATAATAGCGTCTCCGAAGTTCTAATCAGCGCCAAAAACATCGGTCGGTTTTCCAAGTATTTCTTTATAAGAAAATCAACATTTTTAGCCATATTTAGATTGTTATACCAATCTTTATTTGACCGCTTCGGTCAAATTCGGGTGGCTCTGACACACTAAATTATCATAAAATTGATAGGTTTTATTAATATCAAAGATTTTTTTTGCCTTATTAATTAAAAAATTATTAGAGAATTTGTTTTTATTTTTTAAAATTTTTATAATTGCCTTGCTTATTTGTTGTGGATTTTTTGGCTTAACTATTTCCCCCATTTTTGTTAATCGGATTGGAACTCTAACTCCCGGTAAATTAGAAGCGATGACAGGAGTGCCGGTAAGCATCGCTTCAGCCTGAACCATGCCAAAAGCTTCAGTTTGATTGATTGAAGGTAATACTAAGAGATCAATAGCTTTATAAAAAGCGCTCAAATCGCCATCCGATAAATTTCCAAAGAAATGGTGCTTGACGACATTGGTTTCGAGAAGGTTGATAATTCTTTTATAATATTTATCTTCGCCAGAAACGTCTTTTCCATAAGGGCCAGCAAAAACTAACTCAACCTTGTTTTTGGCATATAGTTGATTAATCGATTGTACAAGATATTCCAATCCTTTTTCGGAGGCAATCCGCCCGGCATAGCCGAGCCAAATTTTATCAGTTTTTAATCTATCGAACTCTTTGAGTTTTTTCTGATTTATTTTTAAAAATTCAATCGGTGGTAAAACAAACCTGGTTTTTTTAAGAAAGAAACGGCTAATTTTTAAACTTTTAAAGTAGTCTTCAGTATAAGCAATAATATTATTGGAGAGCCAAAGTTGAATAAAGACTGATAGGTTTAGGAATGAGTTTATGATTTGGTTAAAAAAACCACTATCTAAGAATACCTGACAGTGCAAAATTGAAACAATTTTTTTATGAAGAATTTTTCCTATTATTGCTAAAAAAAGACCCTCAAAATTCGGCTGGTTTAAAATTATTAAATCGGATTTTTTTGCATAATAATAAAAATAAAATATTGATGGGGGGGAAATGAAACCTTTGGAAAAACGAAAAAAGTAGGGAAGATATTTAATTGTTAATTGTTGATTGTTAATTGTTAATTCTTTTTGATAGGGAAAGGTAAGAACAGTTATTTTATGTTTTTTAGAGAGATGAGTTAAAATTTTGTACGGATAAGTAGTCAAACCAGAAATATAAGGGTAAAAATAAGGGGAGAAAAATAAAATTTCCATGGCTATATTGTTATACGGCTATATTGTTTTTCTGCCAATAAATTAATCTTTTTATTCCCTTATTAAAATCCGTAGTTGGTTGCCAACCAAGAAGTTTTTTAATTTTTTTATTGGCAGAAACAAAGTATTTTTGGTCACCGACTCTTATTGGTTGATAAGATAGCTTCATTTTATATTTAAAATATTTGTCAAGGATGTTTATAACTTGGAGTAGAGAATAGGTATTATTTATTCCTCCGCCAATATTAAATGGTTGACCTTTGACTTTATCGATATTCTTAATGGCTAACTGATAGGCTTTAATTAAATCTTCAACATATAAAAGATCTCTTACTTGATGCCCGTCGCCAAAAATTGTAATTGGTTTTTTCAATAAAAACTGTTTAGCAAAATGGGCGACCCAACCTTGATCTTCAACTCCAATTTGATGGGGACCGTAAATACAAGATTGACGAAATACAACAGTTTTTAATCCATAAATTCTTCCGTAGTCCAAGAAATATAAATCAGCGGCCCCTTTGGAACATCCGTAGGGCGAGATAAAATCGAGTTTTTCATCTTCGTCGATGGGCTTCTGATGACGAGAATAAAGACGACGTTTTAAGTCACCATAGACTTTATTTGTCGAAGAATAGAGGATTGTTGCTTTTGGATTTTTTCTTCTTATAAAGTCTAATAAAATAAAGCTTTCTAAAAGATTATTTTTAAAATCATAGTGAGGTTTTTTAATTGACATTGTGACAGCGGTTTGGCCAGCAAGATGGATAATGGCATTAGCAGTTTTTATTTCTTCTTCATAATTTTTTATTGCACCAACATAAGAATTGATAATTTTAATCTTAGGAAAATCTTCTTTTAAAAACTGAGCATTTTTATCTACTCCTACTCTTGAAAAATTGTCAATAAGAGTAATTTTGTTTTTTTTATTTTTAGAAAAATATATTGCCGCATTAGTCCCAATAAAGCCAACACCACCAGTAATTAAAATATTCATAATTTTTTTGCCACTTTTTTTAAAGATGAAAATTTATATTGGTATTTAATCTTTCTATCAAGGATATTATATATCCAATAAACTTTTGACTTTTGACTTTTGACTTTTAAGTTTAGATATCTTACTATATCCCAATTGTCTTCGACATAAACATCAAGACCTAATTTCTTTATCATTTTTTCTTTAAATAGATGGGGTTGTTCGTCTTTTCTATTAAAGTAGATGGCAGAAAAATATTTCTTTATACCAAGCTGTTTTATTTTTCGATTGAGATCATTCTCTAAAAAACTAAATCGAGCGGTGATGATATAAGCTTTGATCCTTCTTTTTTTAATGAGAGTAAGTATTTCCCAGAAACCATAACCAATAAAGAAACTGGATTTGTGAGCCACACGCCAAAAATACCTTTCTAATCTAGTTTTCGGGTAATAGAACTTCAGGGGGCGATGATCGAAACCTAAAACAATTTTTTTAAAGATAGCAATAAATGGTCTGACAATGCGGAATGGGTTATAAAGAATGACCCCATCGAGATCAAATCCGACTTTTAAAGTTTTTTGAGCCATAAGTTGCTTTTATACCACTCCGTCCCGAAAATCTCGGGACTCCGTTAGGTATAAACCCTTGCAATTTGAAAGAATAGGGGTATAAAATTAGGATAAATTATACTTTAAAATAGTTCATAAAGTCCATAAACTCAAAAGCCTATAAAGTAGACAACAATTTTTCTTTATGAACTTTAAGAACTTTACAACTTTACAGACTAATTTTATGTTACCAATACTTTTAGATTTTAAATTCGTTAAAATTTATACCTTCGGCGTTTTTTTAATGTTGGCTTTTTTCTGGGGGAGTTTTCTACTTTGGCGTTTAATTAGACTTACGTCTTATAAAGAAGAGGAAATTTTTGACGGACTGTTTTGGAGTTTGGCTGGAGGTCTTTTCTGGGGACGATTAGTTTATGTTATCCTTAATTTCAAAGAGTTTGGTTTTAATTTTTTAAAATTTATTCTTATTAACGGTTATCCGGGACTATCTCTTTATGGAGGTTTTTTTGGTGGTTTTTTAACGATCTTCATTTATTTTCTGGTAAAAAAAATTAAATTTTCCGAGGCGATTGATTATTTCGTTCCTCCACTATTTATTGCCTTGGCTCTGGGCAAGCTCGGTAGTTTTTTCTCTGGTGCAGAGGTAGGAACAAAGACAAAGTTTTTACTGGCTGTCAAATATATCGGTTTTGATGGGTTCCGTCATTTGACGCCTTTTTATGAAGCGATTTTATTCTTATTAGGTGCCTACTTGGCTTATCGGCTGGTGTTTGAGATAAGAAAAGAAAAATTGACGACTGGACTTAATTTTTATTTCATATTCGGGTACTTTGCTCTGGTTTACCTATTATTAGACAAATTTAAATTTAATCATCTATACTTAGGTAATAAAAGTTTTAATGAAATTGTCTCGGCGATTTTGTTCTTGACAATCACCGGTTATTTCCTATACTATTTTAGAACCGCTATTTGGGAAAGGTTTAGCATGATTATTAATTTTTTTTATCAACATGTCAAAAAAATTACTCAAAGAATTTATCACCTTACAAAAAGGAAAACTGCAAACAGAGCTAAAAAGAATTCTGCTTCAAGTTGAGACGCTAAAGAAAGACGATCCTTTTGCTGACCCCGATCATGTTTCTGATAATGCAGCGGTTGATACTGACGTTAGAGAACAGGTCGGTCACGAGACAATTGAAGCACAAGTAAAAGATTTGCAGCGGAGAATCAAAGACATAAAGTTAGTACTGACGCGAATAAATAAAAGTTATGGTTGTTGTGAAAGATGCGGGCAACAAATTGCCAAAGCGCGATTAAAATTGATACCAGAAGCGAGATTTTGTGTCATCTGCGAAAAGAAACTAAGAGTGTAGGATAAAAAACTTTTTTCTGCTATATTTATTTTATGACCGAGGTTCCTTCACAGATATTTTTAAATTTTCTGATCTTTTTGTCTTCGACCTTCTTTTTTGCCCTTTTGGCTAGAAAAATAAAAGTTTCTCCCGTTGTCGGCTATATCGTCAGTGGCCTTTTTCTAGGTAATTTTCTCCAAGGAATTTACTCCAAAGAAATTATTAATAATTTTGCTTATTTTGGTATTATTTTATTGCTTTTTGCCGTTGGTTTGGAGATAAATTTCTCTCGACTGTTAAGTTTAAAGAAATTTATTATTATTGGTGGAACACTACAAATTATCTTATCGATTTTTTGTATTACTATTCTAAGCCTATTATTTCGTTTTTCTTTACTAGTTTCTTTCTTAATCGGTATCGCTTTTTCTTCATCTTCAACTACTTTGGTTGCTAAAATTATTCAGGATAAAGGCGAGGAGGGGTCATTCTTAGGTGAATTGACGCTGGGAATTCTCATGTTTCAGGACATCGCCTTTATTCCTTTTCTGATTATCTTTGCTTCGGTTACGGGTAAGGCAGAATCATTTTTCCAGATCGGCCCAACAATCTTATTAAGCTTATTAAAGTCAGCTTTGATTGTGACCGGCCTTATCTATATTGGGCGAAAGATAATTCCTCCCTTATTTAATTATGTGGCCAGGATCTCACGAGAACTTTTAAACTTTTTTATTATCCTTTTTATTTTTTTTGTTACCTACCTTTCGACTATTTTTCAAATACCGATTCTTATTGGGGTTTTTATCGCCGGAATACTTGTAGGGCAGACCGTCGAACATCATCATGTTTTTTCACAAATAAGATCGACACGTGACATTTTAGCCGTCCTTTTTTTCGTTTTTATTGGGTTGAATTTAAAACTGGCGCCTATTGTTAATATCATTCCTTCGCTTTTTGTTTTTAGTACTTTGATTAGTTTGCTTAAGGGGTTGATTGTTTTGATTATTTTTTTGTTCTTGAAATTCCATTCGCGGACGGCTTTTTCTTTATCGACCTATCTATTTCAAATCGACGAGGACGCTTTTATCTTAATGTCTCAGGCTTATTTAAATAAAGTGATTTCTTCCAGAGACTACTCGTTTATCATTGGCAACACTGTCATTACTCTGATCTTGACGCCGATTCTAATCAAAAACAAGGATGGAATTTATCTACTGATCAGAAAATTTACCAAAAAATATCTTCCTTTCTTGGAAAACTATATTAAATATCGATTAGACCAAGACAGTTCTCCCGTTGACATTCTTGACTTAAAGGATCACATTGTTATCTGCGGTTATGGTCGAGTAGGAAGATATGTTGGGCGGGCGCTAATGCTAGCTAATATCCCTTTTATTGCCGTTGACTACGACTTTCACATCGTAGAGCAAGCAAGAAAGGAGGGCGTGAATATTATTTATGGTGACCCGACTGATATTGATATATTAGATTATGTCCAAGTTGATGAAGCGAGAGCATTAATTTCTGTCGTTCCTGGAAAGTTTTCCCAAGAGGCAATTATTTTGAATGCCAAAAGACTTAATCCGAAAATTATCATTTTCAACCGAGTCCAACAAGAAGGGGAGCAAAGAAGGATGAAAGATTTAGGAGTTGACGTAGTTATTCATCCGGAGTTTGAAGCTTCATTATCAATTATTAGAAAAATTCTTCTTTGGAAAGGATTAGATAAAGAAGAAATTTCAAGAAAAATTAAAAGATTAAAAATAGAACACGGAATGATATGAAAAAGAATATCAAAAAGAAAAACGTCCTTTATATCATTTTTTTTATCATTCTGATTTACTTTTTTTTTATTAACCTGCGTGATTCGCTCTTTGTCAAAAAAAAAGATCGTTTAAACATTCTTTTTTATAACCAAAAAACCGCCTTTTATTCATTCGGCTTTGCCGATGGTGTTAATTATTTTATTCCCTTTCCGGCTGATATCAAAGTTTTAATTCCTGGAGGATTTGGTTATTATCGGTTGGGTGCTTTAGGCAAGTTAGTCGAGTTGGAGAAAAAACCTCTTCTTTATCAGAAAAGTTTTTCTGCTATTACCTCAAGCTTTTTAGACTTTTATTTTTATCCACCGAATAATGAAATTTTTTTTGGCAAAGAGACACCCAGTCAGATTTTTTTACCAACAGTTAAGCAAATTTGGATCTCAAAGAGTAATGCTAACCTTTTTGATAAAACCTATATTTTTTTCTTATTTTTAATGCAACAAAAAAATCAGTTTATTCAATTAACTAATTTAGCGCTTAAAGAAAATACTAATGAAGAGATTTTAGATGAAAAGCTATTTTTTGACCGACTGATAGGTTTTTTTTATAAGAAGACCTATAGAAATGAAGAAGATACAGTTCAAATCATTTATACAAAAAAGGAGAACAACGCTTCTTTATTGGCAAACATTATTGAAGGGGAGGGAATAAGAGTGGTTGATCTCAGTTACCAGCCTGCTACTACTATTAATAAGTGTCAAATAATTATTAGTGAGGTTGATTTATCACAAACGGCCCGAGCCTTAAATCGTTTCTTTGATTGTCCCATAACCAAAGGCAAGACCGGTGCCTATGATATAATTTTTAAGCTAGGAAAAAAAGAAGAAGACTGGAGGGTGGAATAAAAAAATGGTTTTTGTCATTCTGACGATTGCTGTTTTATCTATTATTTTAGCTATTCGATCGATGGTTGATTTTGAACCGCCGAAAGATTTTAAGAAGATGTTGGATTTAAATAAAATTAAGGGCTCAATCGTTTTTTTCAAAAATAGGACCAAACATTATCATTAATTAATCTTCCTCATTTTCTTCATCGGTCTCATAAGGTAAACTTTCTTTATCTTCTGCAGCGATAGAGTCAGCAATTTTCTCTAAATCAAGTTCCGATGGATCATCAAAACTCTCTTCTCCATCAACGGACGGGTCCTTATCGATTTCTTCGCCAATTTGGGTAATATTTTTCGATAGGTTTAAGGGAAAAGAAGCATAATTGGTAACCCTTTTGCCTTTTTTTTCCTCCTGAATAAAAATAATTAAGTTATTTAAGTTAGTTTCTTTTATATAAGCACGGTACTGACTTTTCGCCTTTAAAAAAAGCCTTAGTCTTTTAGAAAGATCGTCAGGAAGACTACCAATGTAATCATTTGTTCTAGTTCTAATTTCAACCTTTCGTTTTTTTGTCTTAAGAAATACTTCTTCTCCAATCATCAAGCGAGCTAAATTGGTTTTTTGACCAAGATTAACAAGTTTGACGCTTTTAGTTCTGCCGGCCGTCTCAAGAAATAAATCAGGATCAAGAATAATTCTGGTTTTCTTATTTTTTTTTATTTTTTGTTTTTGAAGAATCTGAATCCTTTCGAGGTTCTCTTTAGCAACTGAGCTCATCGGGTGAAGTTTAACCACCTGTTGGTAATATTTTTTGGCCCGTCCGAAATCCTCTATTTGAAAATAAGCAAAAGCCATTCTTAAAAGAGCGGGAAGATTTTTCTTATTGTTTTTGAGAATTTTTTTGTTTATTTTTATCGCCTCTGACCATTGAAAATTCATAGCGGCGTCAATTGCCTCCTGTTCCAGAATTTCCATTGTATTCATAATGACTAATAAAATTAAACTTCATTCAAGTATATTTTAATTTTCGTCAATGTCAAGTATAATAACACTATCAAAGAGAATTTAATATTTGATATTTAATATTTAATATTTTCATTGTGTCCGGGCATAATAAATGGTCAAAGATAAAAAGGGGGAAAGAGAGCAAAGATAAAGCTCGAGGTAATATATTTTCCAAGTTCTCAAGATTGATTACTTTGGCGGTAATCGAAGGCGGAGGAATTGGTGATCAGGCTAATAATATAAAACTTCGTTTAGCTGTTGATAAAGCCAAACAGTTCAATATGCCTAAAGACAATATCAACCGAGCAATTGAACGAGCCAGTGGTCCTGATAGGGCACAGTTAAAAGAGGTATTTTATGAAGGTTTTGCTCCTGGTGGTGTGGCGCTGATTATCCAAGCAACTACCGATAATGCCAATCGTACCTTATCTGAGATTAGAAATATTTTGGAAAAACATCAAGGTAAACTGGGTAGTTCAGGCTCAGTAAACTATCTTTTTCAGCGTTGTGGTTTAGTTGTTTTTGAAAAAAACAAGGCTAAACAAGAACAAGTGTTAGAGTTTGCCGAAAAAATAGATGCCTTTGATATTGATGAAGATGAAGAAACTTTTTCTGTTTATTTCTCCTTTGAAAATCTGGGAAAAGTAGATGATTTTTTGGCCGGCCTTAAAGCAAATCCGCCCGAGCTTGATTATAAACCCAATTCAATAATTACTATCAGTGATAAAGCTATGAGGCAAAGGATTGTAAATTTGATCGACGCAATGGAAGACCTAGATGAAGTTCATAAAGTTTTTTCTAATCTCAATTTTGTATGCGAAAGTTAAAATCTTTTCTTAATTTATTTAATAAAAAAGCCCTAAAGATAGAAAAACGAGTTCGCTTTATCGTCAGTAGTTTAGTTTTGACTTTTTTGATGTTTGTGGCGACATTTTTTTTCTTTGATAAAGCCCCAATCTTTATTATTTCGTTTCTTGTTGCTGGATACTTTTTAACTTATTTTGCTATTATCGAGGGAATTGAAAGGGTAGAGTGGTTTACTCTTTTTTTGATGCCGATTGTGCTAAGTCTTGCTTTTTATCTATTCTACTTTCTTTTCCCAGGCAGATGGCTTACCAGGTTGCCTTTTATAATTATTTATGCCATTTCAATTTATGCCAATTTTCTTATAGCCAACATTTTTAATGTAAAAGTAGAGAAGAGTCTTCAACTTTATAGAGCCGCTTTTTCTGTTAATTTTTTCTTTCAAACCTTAGTTGTTTTTTTAATCTTTAATAGCATATTCTCTTTCCATTTTGGTTTTATAACTGATGGTTTAGTTTCAGGAGTAGTTGTTTTTCTTTTAAGTTTGCAGTTATATTGGAGCGTAAAAATGCCATCTTTTCTTGAGAGAGAAATCATTAGTTATTCAGTTTTAACATCTTTGTTGGTGACCGAGTTAGTGGTAATCTTTTCTTTTACTGCCTTGCCGGGAACAATTCTGGCTTTGTTTATGGCAGCCTCCTATTATAGTTTTTCCGGCTTGGTTTGCAGTTATTTGGATCAGCGGTTATTCCGTGAAACAATCCGTGAGTATCTGTTCGTTTGGGGATTTGTTTTTTTGATAATGATTTTGTCGATGAAATAAAAAATCACCTGGTAATTGCTCAAAACAAGTATCTTGAAACCTCATAAAGTATTTAGATGGATTTGATATTAGTTATTGAAAACACAGACTCCAAAAAATCTGGGTGGATATAAAAGTAGAGGAGAGGGGAATGATGTTTCTAAAGATTAGATCTTAGAGATAGATCCACGGACGTGAGTAATTATCTTATAGTATTTATAAAAAACTATAGGTCATGAACCAGAATAAATTCGGTTCATGATAAAATATACAAAGAGTCAAACCTCTATGGAAAATGAGGCTGAATCATTGAGATGGGTTATTACTACACTCTAAGATTAGACATCTATCTCTGTGGATAACTAATAAAAAACCAAGCTAAATTTTAAACTTAGATTATAATAGCAATCTAAATCGTAAATATATAATGGGTGGTTCTGCTATTATTTTAGCCTTGAAATTAGATTTTCAGAATGTCTTTACAGCCTAAACTATTATTGTGTTAAACACATATTTATATTCGCATTAGCCTTGGAAATTAAACTATAGAGGGACGTAACAATCTAAATACCTTTCCCTTTCGGCAAGCCTATGGATTAATTTAGCCTCATAAATTATAATACAGATTGTTATTACACTCTAAACTTAATTAGTCTTTTAAATAGCATTATTTTTAGCCTCATTTTTTTATGTTTGGCGCAATAAAATAATCTAAAAAATAAAAGTAAATAAAACAAAAAAATCTAAAGGGAGAAGAGTTAGATCGAGAGAAAATAAGCAGAAATTATTGGAGAAAAAGGAGTGAATGATGATTGTAGACAACAAATGTATTGATAAAGACGAAGAATTTTATCCTCTATGATATATGTAACCATTGAGAAAATTTGGGAACTGGTTAATTCGAGATAGATAACGTAGAGAGAAGGAAAGCATATAACGTCGTAAATTGTACCTTTTACGATGTTAACCGTGGGCGACGGAAGAGAAGGGTTACTTTGTTATATCAATCTAAATTTTGAAAATTACTGAAAAATAAAAATTAATAAACTAATTAATTGTTAATTATTCCTCTATTCTTCCCTCAGACTTTCTTAGTAGTTTTCTGGGTTTTTTAGAGGTCTCCCCGACTTTATTTTATGGTGTCTAGGTTGTTGGAATAATATATAATACCTCACTTCCCTATTTTTTTAATTGATGGGTGAGTGACTTTGAGTTATTAGATATTTATTTAATTATTCTTGACAGTAAAAGACTTTTTCGCTATTCTGTGAGCCAACGTTATAATATGTCAATCGAAAGAACGGCGATTTTAGACAAATTTCCTCTTAATGACGCTCACGGAAGAGAACACGCTATTCAAACCGCTGATTTAGCCTTACAAATCAGTTATCTACCCGAATATAAAGATCTTATTAATGATAGAGATCGTGATTTAACTGAAGCTTCATCTTTAGTTCATGACCTTGGTTATTTAAAGCAAGAGCCTTTTTGGTCAACTGTTCAGTGGGAACATCCATACAGCGCTTTAAGTGAAGTGGATAAAATGTTTCCTCAGTTTTATGCGGTAGAAAGAGCGATAATAAAATTAGTGGTTTTAAATCATGACGCCACCAACCATTCTTTTCCAGCCATTATGGGAAAGACAGAGATAGATAGATTTGGCTTCCCTGATGTTTTTGGTATTCCTAGCCGGACACCTGGGATTTTAGCCAATTGGTCGGAAATTACTGAAGAAATATGAGAACAGATTTCTTCAGAAAAGTTTTATACAATTTTACAGATTGTTCAAGAAGCCGATGCTAGATTAGGCGATTTTCAAAGGACTTTTAATTTTTCTGTGGGACGCGGGGTACCAGTCGCGACTGACGATGGAGACAATATAAAAGGGATTGGTATGCCGATGTGGCAGCATTCGGCTTTAGCCAATGTTATCTTAGCGGCAAAAAAATGTTTGTTAGATGCCTATACGAAAGAGGAAAAAGAATATGCTTGGATGATGTTTTTAGAAGCTAGAGAGTTTATTAAAGAACAAATAGGTACGGCTAACGTTGGTGAAATTTTGAGAAAAGAGGATGTAGAAAATCTTATTTGGAATAAAGATTGTAATCATTTTGGAAGACGATTTAATGAGAATGTTAGAATTAGTCAGGCATTTAACTTACTAGGGGCTTTTTATGTTCTTAGAGGGATGAATCTTATTCCGGACATTAATCCGCAAGACCTAAAAAGCAGACTGATTCCCTTACAAGAATTTATAACAAAAGAAATAGGCAGTTTGGTTAATAGACAGAAACTTGATAGGGTGACCAGCAACAGTTCTCAATTTAAGATTTTAAAACAAATTCGAGAAAACCTTATTAGAAATTATGGCTTTGACATTTTAACAGAAACCAGCGGTCTCTTGAGAGTAATGGCGTCTGCTGATTTATTTCAACAGTTTTCATCAAATGGCGAATACACCTTAATTCCTCAATAATCGATAGAAATTTTATGATATTTAATCCACAGTCTAAAATTTGGATTGATTTAGCAAAACAATTAGAAATTTCTCATATAAGAGTGTTAATGATTGATTAGTTTAATTGTCTTTGCTTTCCTGATTTTTTTATGAAAGAAATTCGACAGCATCTACAGGATAGATGGATAAAGATTAAAGAACGATTAAAGCCACCCAATGTTTTATTCAGAGAAAGATTGGTTAGAACGATTGACCTACTGTCAGCCTGTGAAAGAACCTATCAAAATATTCCTGCCGGCCCACAGAAACAACAGTTTATTTCTCGTTTTTTGGAGGATTTTTGGCAAGATTTATGTCAAGAGTCTTCGATAAAAACCGGTAATAAAAAAGAAAGAGCAGATAGACAAGCAGAGATGAAGATTTTTCAAAAGATCTTTAAACTTTCTTCCTTGAAAAACGAACTTCAAACCAAAAAACAAGAAACTCCAATCAAACGAATAGGTTTTTTAGCCACTCTTGGCGCTGGTAAAAGCATTGTCTCAAGGGCTTTAGTCCGGAAATTAAAAAAAGATGGAGAGAATGTCCTTTTCAAAAAGGAGCCTTATTTAGGTAATCCTTTTTGGCGGAGATCTCAAAAAGACAAGAAATTTATGCTTCGTTCTCAAGTTTTCTTTTTGTTAACCAATTTATTATCTCAGCTTGAGAAAAACAATAATACGGCAAGAAATAATCCGACTTTATTGATTTGTGACACAAGTATCTATACCGACGCCTTGATGTGGGCTCGCTGGTATAGAAATTTTGGGTATTTTGACAAAGATGAATATGCCATATATGAAAGGTTGTTTAAACTATTGACACCTGTTTTTCCCCAACTAGATCTTCTGGTAATCTTTACTCCAGAAAAGAATAGTCTTGAAGGAGTCGACGAATACGCGGAAAAACTAATCACTGGCGTTAATCGACGATTAAAAAAAGTGAAAAGCAGAAGCCAGGAAAAAAGGTTTACTCATAATATTAAATATCTTAGAGAACAAACAATGATTGTTTTAGCAATTATGTCTGATTTTGTGTCAGAAAAGAAAGACGTCAATTTTCTGAATTTGGTGGTTGACCCGATAAAAGTATATAGAAATCCGAAATATAGAAAGGAAATAATAGGCAGAATTAGAGACGAACTGACCAGATTATAAAGCGGCTTCTAAATTATTGATCATCTTTTCTTCCTCTTCTAGTCATATAGAATTTATTTATTATAACAAAAAGGCTGTTTAGCAGTATAATAACCTTATGGATATTTTAGGGGTAAAAAATCTGACCAAAAAATTCCAACAGTTTACGGCGGTTGATAATATCTCGTTTAATCTGCGGGAGGGTGAAATACTGGGTTTTTTGGGTCCAAACGGCGCCGGAAAAACCACCACCATTCAGATGCTCTTAGGCGTTTTAATACCAACATCTGGTGAAGTGAATTACTTTAGTAAGAATTTTCAAAATCATCGCGAGGAGATTTTGGAGCAAGTCAATTTTTCCTCTACCTACACCAATCTACCCTGGAATTTAACCGTTAAGGAAAATTTGAACTTTATGAGCTGTCTTTATAATATTAAAAACAGGAAGGAAAGGATCAATAGAATAGCCAATATTTTTAGACTAAATAAACTATTGAATCAACAAGTTGAACAATTATCGTCCGGTCAAGTGACCAGGGTAAATTTAGCTAAGGCTTTTATAAACTTCCCCAAAGTTTTATTATTAGATGAGCCGACAGCTTCGCTTGATCCAGAAATTGCCAGTTATATCAGATCTTTTCTTAAAGAACAAAGAGAAAACTTCCAAGTTTCAATAATTTTTACTTCTCACAATATGAGCGAAATTGAAGAACTGTGCGATCGGGTAATATTTATAAACCAGGGGAAGATTATTGCCGACGATAGGCCGCAAAATTTGGCTAAATCAATAGAGATCTGTCACATCGAACTCAATGTTGCCGATGGCTTGAAAAGAACAATTGAAATCTGCGAGAACAGCCAAACGCATTATGAATTAAGCGGTAGAAATATCATTATTGATGTCAAAGAAAAAGAAATTCCTGAATTTTTGCGTAATCTGATGAGCAAAGGGGTCTATTATGATCAGATATCAATTGAGAAACCCGACCTGGAAGATTACTTTTTACAAGTAGCTAAAAAAAAATGAAAACATCAAGAATTTATGCCATGGTTCTAAGATATTTTTACTATTTTAGACAAAGCTTAGATAGGATGTCCGACGCTTTCTACTGGCCGGTGATGGATCTTTTACTCTGGGGGTTGACCGGTAGTTATTTTAAAAAGATGAGCGGTGGTAACTCAACAATCATGATCATGATTATTTCCGGTATTTTGTTTTGGATAATCGTTTGGCGAGGTCAGTATGAAATTACGGTTAACCTGTTAGAAGAACTCTGGAATAAGAATTTGATTAATTTATTTGTTCGCCTTTAAATCTAGACGAATGGATGGTGTCGGTGATTATAATCGGATTGATAAAAGCCTTCTTAAGTCTTTCTTTTGCTTTAGTATTGGCTTTTTTTCTTTATAAATATAATTTTTTTGTATACGGATTTTCTTTAATTCCTTTTATTTTATGTCTGATTATGACTGGTTGGTGGGTCGGTTTCTTAGTCGCCGGTCTTATTTTAAGAGGGGGGACGCGGATTCAGACATTGGCCTGGGCGGCGGTGGCAGTCATTTCTCCCTTTTCCGCCATTTACTATCCCTTATCGGTCTTACCACTTTGGGCTCAGAAGATAGCCAGTTTTATTCCCACCAGTTATATTTTTGAAGGGGCTCGTCTCGTTCTGGCGCAGGGTTATCTCGATTGGCACAAGATTTTGATCAGTTTTTTGTTAAATATCGTTTATCTGGTTTTAGCCATTGTTTGGTTAAGGAAGAGTTTTGATAAAATTTTGAGGAAGGGTTTGGTCAAGCTATTCTAGAATGTTTTTCGTGGCAAAAAAGTAGAAACTGCCGCCAATATTCATGCCAACCGGCATAGGTAAACATACTGGTTATCATCTTCCATTCGTTCATCGTTCCTAAAAATAGGCCGACCTTATAAATTTTAAAAGTGCTTAAAGCCGATGAAGGTAGCCATCTAACACTCTTCTTATTATCAATCATGTATTTATTAATAGCAATTTCCAGTTGGTATTTTCTAGGGTGGCTTTTAAAAACATTGATTAAATCTTTAGTTTTCATAATTCTTTCTCCAGAAAAAAGAATATCTCCACGAGACAGTTTGGTTTGGAAGACAGAGTGAGTACGTCGCAAAATCAGCAAGTCGATTACCCTGCTTTTTAGGGCGGATCTAATGGCTCTTTCCACCTCTGATTTTTTAAGATGATGGAGATCGGCATCGCATAAAAAAACGTATTCGGTTCTTACTTTTCTTAGTCCGGCGGCCACAGCAGCGCTTTTTCCCATGTTCTTTTTTAATCGGACGACTGTAATTAGTGGACACTGTTTTTTAATAAGAGAATAGGTTTTGTCAGATGAACCATCGTCAACACAGATGATTTGAGAAAGGGTTTCAATCTTGAAGAGGACATTAAGGACATTAAGGATACGTTTTTTTTCATTATGAAAAGGAATGAGAGCAGTACAGCTGTTATTCATTTATATTACTCTTTTCCAAGCTAATAGTTTTTCCCAGATAACTGTTAAAAAATATCTTGAAGAGATTATATAATCTTGGGTGGGCAAATAACAAATCTTTTTACCGCCAAAACCGGTTTTAAAAAGAGTTAACCCTTGCCAGGCTTTGGGCATCCTGCCCGAGTTCTCATCATATATTCCCCAAAAATTATATAATGAGCAACCACGTTTTTTGGCTTCTTTTATGGCTTCCCACTGGAGAAGATAAGTAGCCGGAACCTTGGTATGAATTGAAGCGCCTTGATGGTAAAATGCAGTAGATTTAGTAAAAAGAATAAGTGCTGAGGCGACGGGGCCTGTTTCGAATTCATTCCCGTCAGTGCTCGCGACCAGCGGCGGGCTGGAAAAATCGCTACGCGCTGTCAGGAACCCTTTCTTCTCAACACCCGTCGCCTGTTTATTTATTTTTCCAAACAAAAATATTGCGTTTCCGGTTTTGTTAAACGCCTTAAACTCCTCTTTAATATATTTTTTTGAGAACGGGACAAAATATTCTCTTTTTGCAGTTTCTTGATAAATTTGGTAAAAATCCTCAACCGCTTTTTCATCGGTTCGTTTTTCGATAATAACACCGTCGCGGATCGCTTTGCGGATTAAGTAACGAGTTGTTTTGCGCATGTTTGAAAGCAACTGATTATCGGTCAAGCAATAAACCGCCGCGGTTTTCCCGCTCCGCTCCTCAACCGCGGCGGTTAACGGTAGTTGCCACACCGTTTCCGCATGCATATAGATTGGAGCGGTTTTAAAGTTTAAATGTTTAAATATTTTTTGATTTTCAGGAGTGTTTTCAAGAATAGGCGCAATCCTTATGAAAGAAAAATCTTCTTTCCTTGCCAGCTTGATGAAATAAGATTTTAGATTTGAGATGTAGTTTTGAGTTTTGAGATTTGAGATTTGAGATTGTGTTATTGGCCCATTTGGAATAAATAAAAAATTGCCTCTTTTAGCTCTAATCTTAACAACCAAAGTGATGGCAGTAAGTTTATCTTTATCATAAAGGCCTAGACGCAAGATATTATAACCCAGTTTTTTTTGTATCTCTCCCCACCCCCAGGATTGCAAAAACGACGGCGAACCGTTTTGATTAAAAAACTTAGTCCAGGTTTTATAATCTTCTATTTCTTTAATGATCATTATTAATTTCTATAAAAATAATAATTTATGAAAAGTGCTCGTATGCATCTTTTTAATACCCCAGTAGCATTCGCTACGGGGCAAGCCTACCAATGCGAAATAGTTGGTTGTTGAAACACGAACTCTTCGACGCAAGTGGGCGATTAAAAATCCGCACACTTTACACTTTTCTTATTTAAAATCAAAGTGATTATTCGTTTAGCGCTTACTATAGTTATATTAGTTGGTAGATTAATAATATGTTGACAAACTTCCTCCGCTACTGGGCAACTGCCAAGTTGATACTGTACTTTAGCGAGATTAAGGCTAGCTGGTCCAACTGGTTGGTTGTACCAGTTACCTAGAAAAATATTTTGTTTCTGCGCTTTTGTTATTATTGGTGACCGATTTTTGACTAACAAAGGATAACGACTTAATGCTAAATTTGAGATTTTAGATTTAAGATTTGAGATTTTCCTTTGATACACTTGGCATATTTTAGCCCTTTGTTTGTTAACTTGATCAACTTTATTTAACTGATGGAGTAAAAGAATCGCTAGAGCATTGGGATATGCTTTATCGAAAAAACTACTATACTCTCCCCTTTTTTCTTTTTTGGTGATTTCTGGAGGAAAAATCGCAAACAAATTTATTAATTTATGGATAATTTTCCCCAGTAAAAAATCGTAAGTTAATCTAATAACCATAGATAACGGTTTATAAATTAAAGTTCTGAAGATAAAAAAAAGATTGGGTTTTGGTAGATTTTTTTCAATTAATTCTAATTTTCTGGCAATTGATTTATTATTAGTGACAATCGCTCCACCGAAGACCGACGATATGGCTTTGGACCGGCCAAAAGACATTAAATAAATAGACTTTTGACTTTTAACTTTTAACTTTTGACTTTGAAATCCATGTGCTATATCCTCGATTAGCAGTAAACGATGTTGTTTGGCAATGGAAATGATTATTTCTCGGTGCTTTGGTGTTATGCCAAAACTATGCTGAAGGATGATTGTCCGGGTTTTGCTAGTTATCTTTTTTTCTAAATCTATAGGATCAAAGGAAAATGACTCAGTCTCAATATCAACATAAACAGGCCTTAAATTATTGGCCAATATTGGTAGGACGACGGCCTCGCAGGTGAAACCCTGGACAATTATCTCGGATTCTTTCGGTAAGTTGAGTGATTTTAGTAGATAGTTGAGTGCTGATCTGCCAGATAGAAACAAGTTTGCAGAAAATTTATGGGTGGCAGAAGAAGGAGGGATCCCGACAGCGCAGAGATCTTGGGGTCTTTCAACGCAAGTCGAGCACTGGCGGGAAGGAAACTTCTGACAGGATCCATAAATTTTCTGCAATAATATTTCTTTAATTAAATCAAGCTCTTTACCTTTTTTCCATTTCCAAGGTTGAAGGATTAGCTTAAAAGCGATCCAGGCGTCATCCCAAGCCTCATTTGGTGCAAAGTCACAACTGATCATAATTAATTTTTCGATAAATAAACAGGTTTTTGTAACAAATCAATTTGATAATTACTATTATTTATTTTGATATTAAAATCGCAACCAAATGAAGTAACCAATCGATTGGCTGGTATTTGGCCAAATTTGCTGGTCGAGGCATCAATTGGAAACCAACTCTTGTTTGGTAGCATAACTTCAAGCCAAGCATGAATTTTTAGAAAGTTAAAAGTTAAAAGTGAAAAGTTAAAAGTTAATATTCGTGAGACCCAATCTTTTTTTATCAAGAAACCAACTACTAAACGACTAGGTATATTTACTGTCTGCAAAAGTGAGGCTAGAAAGGTTGAAAAGCCTCCGCAGTCGGTCATCCTCTCCTCTATTGCCTGTTTGTAACTATAGAGTCCAGCGGTTGGTTTGCCATAGGTTAAATAATTTCTAGTAAATAAATATAGATTTTTTATTATCGTTTCTAGATTTCTTTCTTTCCCAACAACCCCCTTGGCTATTTTTACTATTTTTTGATCTTGTCCATTGATGAAACGATTGGGAGAAAAGACATTTTTTGAATAATTAGTTATCTTATAGTTTTTGTTAATAGTCACAGAATAGGGTTTTAGTTTGATCTGAAAATCTATTTTTACTTCCTTCTTAACGTCGTTTAATGTTAAAATAACTATCTTGTTGCCCCAACATTTGTCCGCTGTTTTTTTACACCCTGAAGGTGTTATGGCTAAATTAATAATATTTTGATAATGGTTAGTTTGGGGAAGAGAAAAAACAAGATAGTCTCCCCTCTTTTTTGGAAAGCTAAAAGAAATTTTAGTAACCACAGTGTTCATAAGGGCAAATATCGGCGTGGCAACAAACTTTTTGGCCGTCAAGGATTTGCAGAATTCGCTTTAGATTGCGTAAAAAGGAACCCTTAAGATAGATAAGGTCACCTTTTTTAATAACTGTTTTTAAGATATCGGCAGCATCGAAAACGTCTTTGGCAAAAAAAATTTTATTTGTGGGATGGCCAGATTTAACAGCTATTTCATAGGTATATTTACGCCAATCTCCAAGACAAATGACTATATCCGGTGGGTAATCAATAATTTGTTTTCCGCTTCTTTCATGCTCTAGCCGAGGATTTTCTAACTCCCCCATCACACCGAGAACAGCAATTTTTTTACCAAGTTTATAATTAATTACTGATAACGTTTCCAGACCGGCACGAACGCTTTCTGGATTAGCTCGTAAAGAATCATTTAAAACCGTTGTTCCTATTGGACCAGGCTCAACGCTCATTCTGCTCTTAAGTGGACTAAGATTGGCCACAACTTTTCTAAAAGTAACAACGGCTTGATCATTTTTGGGAAACAAAGTTCTGACAACAAGATAGGTTGACATAATTGTATAAATATGCTGAGTACCTATTAATTTTGTGGCCATATCTAGAATATTTTTTTTGTCGTGAAGAACGAAGCTAGTTTTTTCTAAAGAAACCTTAATGTCAGTTGCATAAACATCACATTTTTTGTCAGTACCGTAAAACAAAATCTGCGCTTGAGTATAATTAGCCATCTGTCTAACATTGTTGTCGTCATAGTTTAGGATGGCGATTCCGTTATTAGGTAATGCTTCAATTAGTTTCCTTTTTTCTTTAATCAACCTTTCCAAGGAACCAAGATGTTCTTTGTCTGTATGGACCGGTGAGATGCCGGTGATAATAGCAATGGTTGGTCGGGCGATTTCAAGGTGAAGATCCATTTCATCAGAATGATCAACTCCCAACTCCCAAATCAAATACTTTGTCCAAGGTCTATTTTTTAAAGCGGTTATTGGGACGTTGTAAATTGTGTCAAGATTGATATCAGTGACTAGAGTTGGTCCAAACCGAGATAGAACTTGACCTAAGGTTTGAGCCGTGTTGGTTTTTCCCTGGCTGCCGGTGATGGCAATCTGGACGGGGTGAAATAAAGACAACCAGTTTCTGGCAAGCGTTCGTCTTATCGAATGAAAAATCTTTTTTATTCCTTTTGGTTGATATGAAGACATAGTTTTACTCAGAAAAAAACAAAATCCCCATCATTATAGCGATTCCAAAAATAAAGAACATGAGTTGAATTAATCCCTTTTTAAGAGCAACTTCTTTGTGAAGCTCCGGGATAAGGTCTGATCCGGCAATATAGATAAAGTTGCCGGCGGCAAAAGGAATCAAAAATGGAGTCAGGTTTTTGACATAATAGCTTAAAGTCAAGGTAACGATGGTACCGACAACAGCGCTCAGCGCTGTCAGAAAGTTATACCAAACGGCCCGTCTTTTAGTAAAGCCGCCATGAAGAAGGACGCCAAAATCGCCAATTTCCTGGGGAATCTCGTGGAAAACGACGGCAAGAGTCGTCGCCAAACCGACCGGAATGCTGACTAAGAAACTAACAGCAATCGTAATTCCGTCAAGAAAATTATGGATGGCGTCGCCAAACAAATTCATATAGGCAAACTGGTGGACATGGGTTTTGGTAACCGGGAGGTGGCAGTGGCGCCAGCAGATAATTTTTTCGGTTAAAAAAGAAATGACAATCCCGGCAAGAACTGCTAGCGAAATGGTGATGGTAAAACCGCTTCCTTTAGTAATTTCGGGCAAAAGGTGAATGAAAACATCGCCAAAAAGTGCGCCGGCGGAAAAACTGACAAAATAAATAAGAATCTCGCGGAGTTTTTTTTCTTTGATAGCCAAAGTAAAAACACCAACAAGAGATATTAAACTGACGATAAAAACACTAGTAAGCGAATAAAACCAGACTTGGATCATAGACACTATATTTTAACAGATAAAATATGATCATTAAAGACCATAAGAGATTAGAAAACCTTGAGTTGTAATAAAAAAGTGGTATTATATCAATATGTCAGAAAGTCTTACACTAAGCGAACCAAAAACATTAACTGACGCAATTGCCGCTCTTCAAGACGCTTGCGGAAATATGCTTCCTTATTTAGATCAAGTAGAGGAAATAAGAGTCAAAGGTAAAAAAGGTTTTGTTCTGGTGATCTATGATCCGGCGTCAGATAACTATCAAGAGATTGAAATAGGTGATGTAAAAGATCCATTAAAATATATAGAGGCAGCTAAAGGAAAGATATCTGCTTTAAAACAACATCCAGATTGGGTCTCAAGCGCAGAAAATGCCACCCTTCCCGCAGGCGAGAGAGCAAGAATCCACTACTCCACTTATAGGAGACCTGATGGGAGTTTGCTTGCTGATGAAGAGGTTCCAGCTGGAGGTTTACGAATCAGGTTTGGAGAAGTAGACAACCAAGTAGAAATGTTATGTGCGCTTTCTGGACTGCCACCGGCATATGATGAAGCCTTTCTTTTAGCTAGTCTGGATAAAAGTAGACTAGTTCAACCAGAACAGTCTTTAATGATCGCCAGAATAAATCCACAAGAAGTGTATAGTAAAACTAGTTTTTTCATGCCTACTTAATCTACTCAATCATAATTCTTCAACTATTTATTTATTCAAATCTTAAAAGGCGCTAAAGCTTTGGTTAACCTAACCAGTCTTTCTTTAGTCAGCATATCAAATTTGATGTTATGGACCACCTTCCAAATTATCGTGCGTAATCGATACAGATTTATCTTCTCCTGATAATTATCTGGCAGTTTTTTTAACGATTGATAGCCTTCAATCAGTTTAGTTTCTCTTTCATAAAGGGTTTTCCAGGTAGGGGCAGAACCGATGTCCAACACCGGGTCAGAAGAACAGACCGCTTCCCAATCAAATATACCGGTAATTTTGAATGTTTTAGGATGATAAAAAAAGTTATGATCGGCCAGGTCATAATGAACTAAAGAACCCGTCTTAATATTAACCAGCGGTTTTGAATCATAAAAAAGTTTAAGAATTTTATTAAATTGAGATTTATTAATGTATCCTGCATTGATAATATATTGCAACTGATTTTCTAGTTCGAGGATTATGTAATCGAAGTTCGAGTTAAGGCGACCAGTTAATTGATTTTTTTTCTCGGCAATTTTTTTAGAAAACCGGCCAAATTTTGTCGTCTTGATTTCGGAGAGTTTAGCAATGATTTGACCAAGCTGAAAGGATAATTTGTCATAATCTTTTTGCGTGCCGGTGAAATTATATTCCGGATTTTCACCAAATAGTCTTTCTTGAATTTGGAAATCAAAGGGATAGTTTTTTCTCGAACAGTCGACCGATAAAATTTTATTGGTTGGTACTCCGTTTTTAGCGGCCAAATCAGAGGCGAGTTTTTCAATAATCAACTCGATCTCAGGTTTCTCATTGCCTAGATTGGCGCGGAAGCAATATTCTTTTTTGTCCTTGGTTCTGACAAAATATGTGACGTGGGGAAGCCCGACAATGGTCGGTTTGGTGATTTTTTCGACTTGAGCATTTAAGACATCCTTGAATATTTCTTTAATTATATGAATATTAAACAGGTCGTATTTTTTCTTAAGGAAGGCAACCTCCTCTAATGTTTTTGCCGCACCACCGCCAACATAAAAAAAATCATCTTTCACAAATTAAGAAATGTTATTGATAATAACTATAGACAGTAATTTTCTAATATTGAGTTTGATTAGATGTGAAAATAACTATATTAATTCATTCTCAATATTTATTTCTCCGTGCAGATCTTCTGACATTTTGATTTTTATTTGCTCATAATCCATTTTTTGAGCCAATAGCCAAGCAAGTTTTGCTGTCATTGATTCCATACTCATGTCAAAAGCTGGGATGGCCAAGTCATGTTCCTTTAGATACTGGCCGGTCTCGTTGACTTGAAAGCTTGCAACTCCGCCAGGAGCTTGAGTGGTCACGATGATCGGAATTTTTTTCGTTTTTAAATATTCAAAAGCAGGAAATAAATGAGCGCTTGGATCTCCGGCGCCGAAAGCTCTGAAAATAAAGGCTTTAATACCGTTATTTTCTACCAAAGATTTGAAAAGATCGACAGACATTCCGGGAAATTCTGTCAGTGAGGCAATGCTTTTTGTATCAAAGTCTTTTTTTACGCTTAACACCCTTGATTGAATCGCCAAGGGTTTATATTTTGATAAATAATTGACGTGTTTTCTTAAGGCCGCCTCATCTATCCTCATAAAGCGTCCGATTTGACCCAGAGCGCCTGCTTGAAAAGAATTAAAAGGATCATAGTCAAAATCCGTACCCTTTTTTACTCTTGTTCCAGAGATAATCTTGCTTCCAAAAACAGCAATCACTCCCTTAACATCATGGTATTCCCAGACGGCTAACCGCAAAGAGTTAACTAAATTAGTTACTGCATCGGTCCCAAGATATCCTAAAGGGACTTGTGCTCCTGTCATTATCACCGGTTTATTAATATTTTCCAGAGCAAAAGAGAGAGCTGAGGCAGTATAACCCATGGTATTGGTACCATGTAGTACGACAAAAGAATCAAAATCATCATATTTTTCCTGAATTTTTTCTACAATTGCTGTCCAATTTTCCGGCTGGATATTTGAGCTGTCGACATTGAAAAGTTCAATAATTGAAGGTTTAATCTCAATATTCTAATTTTTTTTGATAACATCTACGGAATTATCCAATATCGTCATAAAGCTGTTTGGATCAGATTTGACATTTTGCGAAACATTGCTCTTGGCGACATTTCCTGCCACTGTCCCTCCTGTAAAAATAACTAGTATTCTTTTATTAGTATATTTGGTCATAGTAATTAAAACTAAATTTTAAGAATTTTAATTGTAATATATGCAGTTTATTATATTATCGTTGTAATCATTTTACAAGATGATAAAATGGTCGTGTTTGGATTTTTTGTCTTCTTACTTTAAATATAGTTTATGAACGATTTTCCATTGTAAAACATCTTTATCTATTTTTATATCTCCGTTCTTTTTTGTGATTACATATAAGCGGTCAATTGTTATTTTTAATGGTAATGTTATATTTTGAGCCTCCTTCAATTTATCACCCTTATTCATATTTGTTTTATAAATTAAGCTTAAATGCGGAGTAAGCTGATAATCTTTTATACCTTTATATTTATTATGAAATGTTTTGTATAAATCTATTAATGATGTATTTATTTTGTATTTAGCAAACAGTGTCTTTGTAAATATGTCAGAAAAATCAATGCGTTCAAAATCAAGATTAAACCGGTGAGTTTTGGCTAATTTTTTGTCGATAAAACTATTAATGTCATTCAAAATTGAAGTTGTCCCAAAATGATAGATTGTGATATGAGGAATGAAAGAAAAAACCGAATATTTAATTGTAAGTGAGTTAATAGTTTTTTCGATTTGTTTTTCTTGTTCTTTCTTAGGTATAAGCCAAAGAGATATGTCAAAATTCATTTTTTAATCTTTATAGTTTATTAATAATAGAGATGGCTGTCTTCCATCGATTGTCTCCTAAATTAGAAAATACATTTGCTGAAAAAATTTTAAGTTGTTCTTCAGTCGCCCTTCCAGTTGCAACCATAATCGTCAGTACATTATTTATCTTTGCCATTCTTGCACCGATGATTGAATCATCAACGATGATAAACCGATCTTCAAATCTTGCTTGTTTTTTAAAAATATTAAATAATTCATCCCGTTTACTAGTCATATTGCCAAATACACCATTCAACTGCTTCGTATCTGAATTGCAAAAAAATTTATCTAGATGGACGGATTTTAATTTCGCTTCTGCTCGCCATGGAGAATTACCGGTTAAAAGTTCTAGTTTAATTCTTGGATCATTGGACAAAGTTTCTAAAAATTCCGGTATTCCTGGTAAAACTCGAGCTGGAGTCTTGTTAAGTAGTTCGTCAGTAGCCTCTCCCCATACTTTATATGCTTTTTCAGGCACGTCTTTTGTCTTCAACCCTACTTTTTCAAGCACTTCTGGAATTATTCCCATCTCTGTTTTTCCGACGTTATCAATCATCTCTTCATGGGCATCGATTCCAAAAACTTTTTTAAACATTATTGATGAGGCCTTAGCGTTAATACCTTTTGGAACAGAAAGTATTGTTTCATCAATATCAATAAGTACGTAGATCATAAAATAATGATATCAAATCTGAAATATTTTTTACGTGGCGGAGCACTCAGTCTGGAACTTTTTAATCCTTTTTTTATTAATTAATCTCTAAACTTCCCAAAGAATTCTGAAAGCGCAGGTTTTATATATTATTCCGCTATGTTGTTTTAGCAATCTATATTGTTAATTTTGTAGCGTATAATCCGTTGACAAAAAATCGTTAATAATATAAAGTTGAATAAATTGTTAGAAATTGATTTAATAAATCATCTTATGATTACTAACGATGATATTGACAAAATAAAAGTTATTTTTACAACTAAGGACGATCTAAAAGAAATGAAAAAAGTTTTTGTGACAAAAAAAGACCTTCAAGCATTCGTAACTAAAAAAGATCTCCGAGCGATGGAAAACAGGATGATAACAAAATTTAATGAAGTTATAGATTTTTTTGATGATAAGGTCGTTGATCACGAAGCGCGCCTTAGAAAAATAGAAACGAGAATTCTTACATTAAATAATTAAATTTTCTTATTTGTAGAACGCTTACCCCGCTCTTTGTTCTATACATAGTGCGTGTTTTTTTTAGATTCAGGAGGGATTGTTAAACAGACAAAAACAAGTTCATTTTTTGAATCATTGATTACCTCGTGAACTTCGCCTTTTTGATAAACATATACGTATCTTTACTTGTGTGTCTTGCAACTTCCTTTTACCACATATGCAACTTCGATTGCATCATGATAATGCTTTTTCAATCGTTCCTGGTTTAATGTAATAGATGACACATGAGCCAACTCCTCTTTCGGTTATTTTCTCTGATTTTCTGTATATTGAATCCGGGGACATAGTTGTATTTTATCAGAATAAAAATGTTTGTTAATAATCGTGATATAATTTTATTGCTAAACCGACCAACAGGAGGAGTCGCCTAGCTGGTTTATGGCGCAGATCTGGAAAGTCTGTATGACCGCAAGGTCATCGCGAGTTCGAATCTCGCCTCCTCCGCCTTCGCCTCGCCGAAATCCCGCTTCGCGGGATGAAGGCGGGATTCATAATAATAATTCGGCTCGGCTTCGGCGAGACGAAGTCCGCCTATGTATTATGTTTATATTCTTTTCTGTTTGAATAA
>Ga0210057_1000370_pt1 | contig 75375 bp, 76 predicted proteins | sample CryGeyCG2114_010_2_FD_183968 | JGI IMG/M metagenome (GOLD analysis project Ga0210057, IMG submission 183968) | Groundwater microbial communities from aquifer - Crystal Geyser CG10_big_fil_rev_8/21/14_0.10 (SPAdes) (version 2) | ecosystem: Environmental > Aquatic > Deep subsurface > Groundwater ... | reverse complement strand
AGATCAGGGTGATGGTGAAAATGAAGGCAAATTTTAAAATTAATTAAAATAAAAATAGAACGAAAAGGATCGCCTTTTAGGCGACCCCATTCATCAAGCCACCGCCTTTGGCGGGGGTGTTCTGACTAAATTTATGAAAAAAAATGGAAAAATAAAGAATAAAAAATTATTTTTTAATCTTATTACTACAAGAGATCAAATTATTGCTTTAGTCTGTGTTGTTGCTATTGTGTCTAGTGTGTCGCTTGTTGTGGTTAAAGCGGTTGGTGATTTGAGTGCGCCAGCTCCTGTGACAAATATTCCGTTAGCTAATACTGACTTAAAGATTCCTGTTGATCTACCGAATGATGTGGCAAGTGAAACGGGTTCCTTTTCTTACGCTTACACTGATGAATTATTAGCCTCAGGTAGTAATCAAACTTGCTGTGGTACGGCAGCTAGGAATTATACTTGTAGCGAAAAATCTTTTGGTGAAGGAACTTTTTGTAAACCTCCGTCTGTAAAAATAAAACCTGATATTGTTAATTTCCCTGGGTTAGGGTCTTCTGTATATTGGCGTTGTCAATGTAACCCTAGGAACGATAGGGCGATGATCGAAGGAACGGAAACTAAACCTATCTATTCTTTTTGTTTCGCCAAAAGAGATCCAGAGCCTGGATGTTTTGCTGATAATTTAAAGACAATTATGTTAGAAAAAGATGTTTTTAAAGAATTATTTTATGATGAGGATGGCGTATGGAATCATGAATATGGAATGATGAAAAATATAAATGGTAGTAAGCTTATTGAAAGTTTGTGTAAATCAGGAAAAGCAATGATTATGTCTGGGACTGGCGATCCAGGAGTTTTGAAAGATGGTGCTATGGGTGCCTGTGTGGAGTATTCCTATATATGTGCATGTGAAGGATCTAAATACACTGAATACATTTCTCTTCCTGGCTGTTTAATAAGATATTGTTATGGAGATACTGATACTTTAGGTCCAACTACATGCCCCTCTCCTCGTTGTCCTGTCTGTGGAGATGCTTTATTAGATAAACATTTAGGTGAAGAATGTGAGAGGGCACCTATAGGTAATTTTGAGCTAAGTAACAATGGCTTGTTCGGCCATTCTTGTCGTGACAAAGGCTTGTGTGGTCAAATAAAATGTACTGATAAATGCAAACTTGATTATTCTGATTGTGTATCTTGTGGTGATGTTAACTGGGCTGATGAAGATTTACCAATAATTGTTCCTGGAGGATCTCAAGGCGATATTATTCCAGTTGGTCCATGATGAATATAGTTGAAATTTTTTGATTAGAATTTAAATTATAGATATTTTATTTTTAAAAAAAGGATTATCAGCGTGATAATCCTTTGAATTAATGAGTAATGGGGAGCGAAAATATTAGATGCGTGCCAGTTGTTTCATCGGTGGTAAAATCAATGTTTCCGCCGTGATGTTCAATAATCACGGCTGCACTGTAAGTGCCGAGTCCAATACCAAGTTTTTTGCCACTGGTTTTGAATTTGCCAAAAAAATCGCTTCTTAAATCTTCGGGGGTTAAAGTAGAAAGATTGAATCATTTTAAATAAAATTGGAGAAAGATAAAATAATAAAAATTATGAAAAAATTTTTAATGTTAGTGCTATTATTGGCGCTTGTGGTGTTAGCACCTAGCCACGTTAGTCAAGCCAGTGGTTTGTCTGGTAAGCTAAGTGGCCGAATTTTATTGCAAGTAGAGTCTAAGGGTGAGGCTTGGTATGTTAACCCAAAAAATGAGTATAGATATTATTTGGGTAGGCCTAATGACGCTTTTGAAATTATGCGGGAATTGGGTTTGGGTATTTCTAACAAGGATTTTGATTCTTTTAAGGGTTATGCTCCTAAAAGATTATCAGGAAAGATTTTATTAAAAGTTGAAGATAGTGGCAAGGCATATTATGTTAATCCTCTTGATTTAAAGATGCATTATTTGGGCCGTCCGGCCGACGCTTTTAGTCTAATGAGAAATTTGGGTCTAGGAATTAGTAATAACGACATAGCTCAGATTAAAAAATCTAAACCGTTAACTATTGGTTATGTTAAAACTGGTTCGCTTTATTATAAGGGAGAATTTCTTAAGCCTGGATATTATGAAATGGAGGATTATTGCTATGATAATAGCAGCAGTAAACCAGCTTTCCATGGAAATGAGTTAAAAAAATACTCATTATTTAATGGTAACGAAATTACTTTCGGTGATAAAGAATGTGAATGCGTTGATGGTGCTTGCGTTGACGAAAATACCACCGCACCAGAACAAACAGAACAACCAGCTCCTGAGCCGATAAATCAACCAGCTGATGACATCCTTTTATATGAAGATGCAACACGAAGTATTAGTATAAAACAAAAGGAAGCACCTTACGACATGGCAAATTTAAAATGTTATGATGTTTATATTAATAAGCAAAAAGTAGAATCAGTAGCTGCGGACGTTTGTTTCTTTTCCGGATCAACCAAGTTTTATAAAACAGATTTAAATGATTGGTTTGTCTTCTATAATCAGTACAGTGAACCGGAATTATTTCTGTCAACTAATTGGTTATTTATTAATATAGTAAGCGGTGAAGCACTAATAACAAACGAAACAACCACATTAACCGGTTTATGCAAAAAAAGCAGTTCACAAATTGTAAAGTTATCAGATGGTTATAGGTTGTTGGTTGACGACGTTGACAGTGACGCCTGTGGAAATAAAAATGATTCCTCACCTAAATTTAATGGTTTTAAAATTTCTCAAACAATAAAAAATTTAGAAGGTACTTATAATTTTTCTCAGGTAGATGCCTATAATTCTATTGAAAAAGAAAATTTGTTTTGTGCGACAAAAATAGAGGAACCAGCTAAAATTTTTGAAGTTTGCGACACAGAAAAGAAAGTTATGGGTTTTAGCTATGATTTTGGTAAAATGTATTTTACGGCTGGCTCCGATTATGTCGTCGGCGGGGAAACTAAAAATTGGAAAAATACCTATACATGGAATCTAAAGACTAATGAAATCGTCAAAGAAGACCCCGGAGAAAAAATTCAAATAGAATTTATAAAAAGTTTTTAAAGTATTAGTGATAATGTTTATTATCTAAAGATTGTTATAAATTGAAAAATGGTTATAAAACAAAAGCACCAAAGAAAGGTGCTTTTGTTTTATAATTTATAACTTAAAAACTTAATTAATGATCTTCGCCTTTTCTAATTTGATGTTCAATAGCGTGTGTTATTAAATCAGTAATGGTTTTTATGACAAGTAAATTAATTACCCCGACAACAATATTAGAAAGAACAAAAAACGAGGCTAGAAATAATGGTAGCATTCTAATGTAAGGATAAAACATTAATGTCCCGACATTCTGTTTTTTAGTGTCTCTCGGTGCGTTGTAAATAAAGGAAAAAAGATGATTTACAAAAAATATAGATCCAGGAATGATAATTAGATTTAATTGTTTCTGTAAAACCCCCTCAAACAGTATCTCTTTAAGAGGGAGACCTAAGATAGCATTAAGGGCGACTAATAAAAATAAGTTATAATGAGCTATAAAAAATAGAGCTGTATCGTATTTGGTTGCAGGAGTATTCGTAGCCAGTTGGCCATTGGTTCGCAGACCATTAACGGAAAATTCCTTTAATCGTAAAATACGAACAACATTAAATAATCCTATAATAAAGCTTTGAACCCAAAAAATCATCAAAAAAGAAGTGACACCTTGCTTGGCATTGATCATAAACCAAGTAGCTAAGATGTTAGAAAGCAGTAAAAGCCAGATAGACTTATCTTTTAGGCTGTATTTGACTAATTCAGTTAGTTTATTTTTTACTAATATTTTATAATTATCCATATTTAATAAGAAATAGCCTCTTCTAGATTTTTTACTTTAATTATTTCCAAGTTTTTGTCAGGGCTGATTTTAGCGCTGGCCGGGATAATGGCGTGGTCAAATTTTAGCTTGGAAGCTTCTTTTAATTTATCTTCCAATCTAGCCACCGGTCTGATTTCACCACCCAAGCCGACTTCGCCCAAAACTATGGTTTTGGGACTGATGGCGCGATTATTTAAAGATGAAGCAATGGCTAGGGCCACAGCCAGATCTAAACCCGGATCATTGATTTTTAAACCGCCAACAATATTTAAGATAATATCAGAGGTTGCCAAATTAATCTGGCCTCGTTTGGATAATACAGTGGTTAATACTTGCAGTCGGTTTAGATCAAAGCCGGAAGCACGACGCACCGGATAACCAAAAACAGTTTTACTGACTAGGGCTTGAATTTCCACCAAGAAAGGTCGGCTACCTTCAACCACAGCGCTAATAACCGAGCCAGGAACGCCATTGCCCGCTTCTTCTAGAAAGATGCTGGTTGGGTTATCAACAGCCTTTAAACCGCTGGCTGTCATTTCAAAAATACCCAGCTCGTTAGTCGAGCCAAAGCGATTTTTAGTGGCGCGTAAAAAGCGATAGGCCAGGCTAGGGTCGGTTTCTAAATAAACAACGGTATCAACTAAGTGCTCAAGAGTTTTGGGGCCGGCGATTTGGCCGTCTTTGGTAATATGACCAATTAGAATAATCGCCATGTCGTTTGTCTTGGCTAATTCCAAAAAACGAACGGCGGCGCCTCTAATTTGGCCGACACTACCGGCTTCAGATGGCAGTTCGTTTAAGTAAACAGTTTGAATTGAATCAATAATCACTAAAGATGGCTTAAGCTCTTTGGCTGTGGCAATAATTACATCAACATCGGTGGCACTTAAAAATTTAAGATTATCAAGTCGGCAATTAAGCCTTTCTAAACGTAATTTAACCTGTGAGGCTGATTCTTCGCCGGAGGCATAGAGCACAACTAAGCTTTGACCAAGAGCGTTGGCAATCTGCGCTACTAAGGTTGATTTGCCAATACCTGGCTCGCCACCCAAAAGCGACAATGAGCCACCAACAATACCGCCACCAAAAACTCGATCAATTTCGATAATGCCAGTACTTAAACGCTTGGTTTGCTGATTGCTTAGGTTTGATAAATCAATTGTTTTACTGGCCTTGGCTAGAGAAGTTTTTTCGTGACTATTAATCTCTAATTGTTTAAGACTGCCCCAAGCGCCACATTCCAAACAACGCCCACTCCACTTGGGGAATTGGGCGTCGCATTTTTGGCAAATATAAAGACTTTGTTCTTTGCTCATAATTAGAGATTCAACTTTAATAACTTGTTGGTTTTTTGATCAGTGAAGTATAACGACTGCTTATCTGTAGTTAAGATTAAATTTGTCATATTGTAAAGGCCACTGTCGTCAATAATCGTTGTTTGGCCACTTGAAAGATTAACCAGATAGAGATTGTCGCCGTTATCTTTGGTGCCTGTTGGCAAAAGACCGGCGCCGTCAGGTAATGATTGAGGTACGGCACAATAGGCTTCGCTGTCTGAAGCAAAGACGCATTTTTCGGCCCAGGTTTCCAGATTGAGTGGTTTGAGGTTGGCGCCAATAGCCTCGCCCTGAGCCTCAGCCGTCCATAGGCTTGGTTTCATGTTGTTTTGTGATGAATAGACGCTGTATAAAAGGCGACTGCCGGCAGGCGACCAGACGGGTTGAAAACCTCGTCCGTAAACAGTCATTGATTTGAAGTTTTCGCCATTTAAACCAACAAAGTAAACGGTTTTTGAGTCAAAACCTTGCCCCTCGGCATACATGGCAATAGTTTGGTTGTTGGGGGACCAAGAAGATATAACTTGATCGGCATTGGTGCCGATTTTTTCAATAATTTTAGCCGAGGTGCCATCATTAGAAACCACAGCCAGCCAGCTATCACTGGGATCATAACCAATGCTTTTGAAAACTATTTGTTGACCACCCGGTGAAAATTGAAAATCCTGCCAATGTTTGGGTAGAGAAATTTGTTTGTCTGTTGAAAAATCATAGATAACTTTATTTTGATCGGGATACTCTAGAATGGCTTTATTTTTGTCGGGTGACCAAACTACATTGTCCACATTAAAAAATTCTTTTTGGGTCATGGCTACCGGCTCACCATTGTCATTTATTTTATAAAATTTATTATCCGCCTGATCATAATATTGAACACTATTACCGTCGCCGGCTAAAGTTGGATTGGCGCTGGTATATTCAATTAAGTCCTGAATTTTATTATCGCGGTTTAAATTTTCTTCTGTGGCTTGCTCGGTTGTGACTTGTTGGTCGATCGGCGTGCCGTCGGCTGTTTCCAATCTTTGATCGCCAGTAATGTCAGTGCCGTTTTGCCCGCCAACTCCGGCAATCGGTAGCGAACCATTATTTTGAATATCGTTGCCTGAGGGAAGCGTTGTTTTTAAATCTGTTTTTTGGACTAGCTTAACAATGATAATTATGACAGCAACCACCAGAAAAATTATTCCCATGATGATAACGGCCTTTTTGACATTAAAAGTTGGCATATAAGTTTATTGCAAGTTTTGTTTTTTTTAGCTTTATGATATAATTGAAACAGAACGGATGATGATTTTTAAACAGACTTCACAGGGCTTATAGTTTATAGTATAATAAAGAAAGAATAACTATTTAAATTATAAGTCATATTGTCTTTTTCTGCAAAGCGCAAATAATATTTTTATTATCAGGCAGGCGAGAAAGGGCGTTTTTCCTTTTTTAAGTGAGAGTTAACGAAGAATTAATTTTTTAAAAGACTATGTCTCTTTTTGGTCAGTCCAGTGAAAGCTATGTTGGTGTCGATATAGGCACTTCCAGCATTAAAGTTGTTGAATTAAAAAAACGTCAAAACAAAGTTGCTTTGGTGACTTATGGTTTTAGCGATCGTTTGATTTCTGATTATGGTGATGCTAACAAATTGGATATTAAATATGTCACTAGTACTCTGGAAAATATTTTAAGAAAAGCTAATATTTCCTCTAAAAATATAATCGCCTCCCTGCCGACTTTTACGGTTTTTTCTTCTATTATTAATTTAGGTGGAAATTTAAACGACAAAGATCTAAGCATGTCTATAAATTGGGAGGCTAAAAAAGTTATCCCCTTGCCTTTGGAGGATATTGTTTTGGATTGGCAGAGGATTGATGATAGCAATTTGGTGAAAGAAGTTCCTAAAACCGAAGCCAGGTCGGAAGACAACGATTCCAAGCTGGCACCAAATATCCAAGCAGCTATTGCTAAAGCTCCCAAGAAACCGCAAGTTAACAGAATTTTGTTAATCGGCGCTCCAAAAAATTTAATCAAAAGCTATGCTTATTCTTTTAAATCAATGAAGCTTAATTTGGTTAGTTTGGAGACGGAAATTTTTGGTCTAATTCGCTCTTTGGTCGGCTCAGATAAATCACCTCTAATGATTGTTCAAATAGGCGCTAACTCAACTAATTTATTTATTGTTGATAAGGGCGTGCCCATGTTAAACAGAACTATTGACGTCGGCGGTTTGGATATTACTAAATCCATTAGTAAAAGCTTGAATATAAGTTTGGAAAAAGCCGAGCAGTTTAAATATGATTTAAGTAGTAATGCCGGTGGCGGTCAATTGCCTAAACCAGTGACCGATGCTATTGCCCCGATTTTAAATGAAGCTAAGTATGTTATTAGTGCTTTTTCCAGCAAGGAGAATAGAGAGATTGAAAAAGTTATTTTAACTGGTGGTTCGGCTTCACTTTTTGGCTTACCGGATCATTTTGCTAATATTTTAGAAAAAAATGTAGTAGTTGGCGACCCTTGGTTTAGAGTTGCTTATCCGGTTGAACTAAAACCGATTTTAGAACAAATTGGCCCAAGGATGTCTGTAGCCATTGGTTTGGCTATGAGGGAATTTGATAAAAATAAATAGACCATGGACAAAGATACCATAGAAAAAATTAATCTTGAACCAAAAGCTAAGAAAAAGAGCAAATGGTTAATGGTGGGCAAGTTTTTAAAAGATGCCGGTCATTTTATTTTTAATGAAGACAAGGCCAGTGATGAAGTTAGAAAAGATTTATTAAGCCTGGAGGCCAAGCGAGCCGAAGAAAAAATGGCTGAAAGAGTGGCTAAGTCAATTGCCGAAGCCAAGGCCAAGCAAAAATTAGAAGACGAGAAGAAGCTGACTGAAACCGAGAGCCAAAAGCGTTTTTTAGAGTCTAAATTAAAAACCGCAGATCGCTTTAAAAAAGAAAGAGATGATCTCCTTAAACACAAACAAACAGTAGCTAATCATCTTATTAATGAAAAAAAAGTTCATAAAACTCCGAGCGGTCATGGCTTTTTTGGATTTTTTAATTTTTTTAAAAAACATCCTAAAGCCTCGCTCCCACCCAAAACTGATATTAAAGAAGCTCAGGACAGTTTGCCTGACTCAAGGCAGATAGAAGATATTTTGAATAATTTAAACAAGACAGCAGAACCGGTTAAGGCGAACTCTTTGATTGGTCGAGCTGTTGTTAATAGCCAAGTTGAAGCGCCAGTTAACAAGCAAGACAAAATACCAGAAATTAAAGAAACCTCTAAAGAATCCCCTAAAGAAAATAAGCCAGAGCTAAAGTTACCCAAAGAAAAGGCAGCTAAAAAGTTTCAAGAAGAGCGCTTAAAACACGAGGATTCTCATCAGCGAGATCAAATAGAAAATCGTAAGTGGCAATCATACAACATAGTTGCTACTAATTTGATTAGGGAGCAAAGTAGCATGTTTCTTAATTGGCAAGGCAAGATGTTGCTTTTAGGTCTGTTTGTTTCTTTGTCTGTTTTTGTTTGTATCTTGGCCTATGGTTTTCTTTTGATTTTAGAAAAAGATAAAATTAATTCCAATAAATATATTTTTGAAAATTTAGAGAGTATTGTAGTTGAGATTAAGAAAGAAGAAGGTTATGCTCAGGACATTTTAAATTTTAATGATAAATTATTGGCTGTTGATTATCTTTTAAAGAATCATCTTTATTGGACTAATTTTTTTAAATTCTTAGAAGACAATACTATCAATGAAGTTTATTATGAATCTTTTGTTGGTGACACTACTGGCAAGTACACTGTTCCGGCTATCGCTAAAGACTTTAATGCCATTTCTTTGCAACTTAAAGTTTTGCAAAATGCGACTGACAGAGTTATTAGCGTTGATAGTGGTGGTGCTGAAACCGCCAAGGAATCTATTCAGCCGACTGATGCTAATAGCGTGGCCAGCAGTACTCCTAATGCCAAAGTTAATTTTCTTTTAAATTTAAATCTTAATCGTTCGCTTTTCATTAAAGAGCCGGAGTATGAATAGAAATTTACTGTCAAAAGACAAAAAAAATAATAAAAAATCAGGCTTGGATCTTGGTTTGAATTCTAATCAGATTTATCTGTATGTTTATAAATTTTTCTGGTTGATTATTCTTTTGGTTTCGGCAATAGTTTTATTTATTGCTTACCAATTCTTTTTATTGCCAAAATATAATTCAATTGTTTCTAACCAGGAAATTACTGCTAAGCGCCAAGAATATAGTGATAAGTTGGATTATTATAACCAGTTAATAGCCTTAAAAACTACTTACGAAAAAATTAAACCGGAAGATCGTGATAAGGTTAATCAGATAATTACAACCGTTGCCAATCAAAATGAATTATACAGGGAAACAGAATATATTATTAAAAAGAACGGCTTGACGGTTGAGGGTATTGAGCCTCTAACTTTGGACAAATCTTATGACTTGCCAAATATCGCTCCAACTAGTAAGCGCAGTGTTTTGCTGAATAATATGAAATTAACTATGACTTCTTGTAATATCGCCAAAGTTAATTACGAAGCTTTGATTAGGGTTTTGAAAACCTTTGAATTGAATTTGCGAATCATGGATGTTACCAAAGTTGAGTATGATCCGGTCCAGCAAAAAGCCACCATCCATTTTATTACTTATCAATTTTAGCCATAATTATGCTTGAAAATAAGAACGCCAGATTAAAAATTATGACCTACTCCCTGTTTATTCTTTTACTGGGAATAGGTGGCTATTTTTATTATGAATTTTTACAGCAGAAATCAGCTGAGCTCGACATGGCTACCGAGGCCACTATTGCTAAAACTTTTGCTGGTAAAAAACTAGACACAGAAGTCTTAACAGATAAAAAGTTTAAGGATTTAAGAAAAGTTGAAGTTGAGGATAGCATTTTGGGTAAAGATAAACAACAAGAATCAAGTGGTTTGACTCCTGAAGAAATCAATAAGATACCGAGACGCCATAGCAATCCCTTTAAACCTTTTTAGAATATTATGGCCGACAATAACGCAAGCAAACATAAGAAATTGCTAGATTTTTTAGTGACTAAAGGCATTTTTAAAAAAGAAGATGCTGATTTGTTTTTACAAAGAGCCACAGAACAAAATTCCAGCTTAGATGACTTAATTTTGCAAAGCAATGTTATTAACCTAGAAGATTATATTAAGGCTAAGGCCGAATTTTTAAATTTGCCTTATGCTAACCTTTTGTTTACTGAGGTGCCTCAAGATACTTTAAATAGTATTCCTTCGGAGGTGGCGGAAAATTATCATGTAGTTTGTTTCGAAAAAAAAGATAATAAGTTAAAAATCGGCTTAGTTGACCCTAATAATTTTAAAGCTATTGGTGCCATTGATTTTTTGGCCACTAAAAACAGTTCCCAAGTCGAGTATCATTTAATTTCCGAAGCTAGTTTCGCTAATGTTTTTAGGCAATACAAACAATTTGCAGCAGAAATTTCCTCAGCTTTAAAAAGTAAGGCAGAGGAGGAGAAGCGCGAGAGCGAAGACAATGTTAAAGAAGCCTCCGCTGATTCAACTTTTGAAGAAATTGTTAAAAATGCGCCGGTTTCCAAGATTGTTTCTGAAGTTATTAAACACGCCGTTGAGGCTGGAGCTAGTGATATTCATATTGAACCAATGGACAAAGAGAGTCGTGTTAGATATAGAATTGATGGTATTTTGCATAGCTCTTTAAGTTTACCGAAAAACATTCACGAAAGTATTGTGGCCAGAGTTAAGGTTCTGTCCAATTTAAAACTGGATGAGACCAGAGTACCTCAGGGTGGTAGAATTAGATTGACAGTCGGTGGCAAGGATATTGATTTTCGTGTATCAGTTTTGCCTTTAATGGGTTATGAAAAAGTGGTAATGAGAGTTTTAGACACTTCTAAAGGTGCTTTGACTTTAGAGCAACTTGGTTATCAAGGCAATAATTTAGAAATTATCAAAAAAAATATTACCAAAACTGTCGGTATTATTTTGGCTACCGGTCCGACTGGATCAGGTAAATCAACCACTCTCTATTCCGTTTTAAATATTTTAAATCGCGAAGGCATAAATATTGTCACCTTAGAAGATCCGGTGGAATATTATGTTGAAGGTGTTAATCAGTCACAAATCAGACCGGAAATCGGTTTCACTTTTGCCTCTGGTTTGCGCTCACTTTTACGTCAAGATCCTGATGTTATGATGGTGGGTGAAATTCGTGATAATGAAACAGCGGAATTGGCTATTCACGCAGCTTTAACTGGCCATTTAGTATTATCAACCCTGCACACCAACGACGCCATTGGCGCTGTGCCTCGCCTTTTGGATATGAAAATTGAACCATTTTTATTGGGTTCGGTTTTAAATATGGTGATTGCTCAACGTTTGGCTCGGCGTTTGTGTAATAATTGTAAAAAAGAGAGAAAAATTCCAGCTAAAGTTTTGGAAGATTTAAAACAAAAAGTAAAAGAAATTCCGCCAGAAATTTTAGCTAAAGTTATTCCTGATTTTAATCCTGACAAAATTGTTATCTATGAGCCGGTTGGTTGTGTTAGGTGTAATAAAACTGGTTATCGCTCGCGAGTAGCTTTGGCAGAAGTTTTGGATATTAATGATGAAATTAGAGAAGTTATTCTTAATAAAAACGGCGCTATCACTGAAGATGAGGTTAGAAAAAATCAACCGTTTGTTAGTATAAATCAAGATGGTGTTATAAAAGTTCTTCAAGGTGCTACTAGTTTAGAGGAAGTTATTAGAGTTATGAACTCTTAAATTTATGCCTTATTTCAAATATCAAATCATCAATAAAAATTACGAGAAGGAGATTGGCACGATAGAAGCTGTTGATGCTAAGCAGGTTGAAGCTATTTTGTCTGGTCGGGGTGTGCAGATAATATCTATCGGTAAGTCAATGTCTTTTGATCAGGTTAAATATTATTTCTCAGCGGTTTTTTCTAGAGTTAAAACCAGAGATTTGGTTTTATTTTTTCGACAATTTGCAGTTTTAATTTCTGCCAACATTAATTTAAGTGAGTCATTAAAAATTTTATCTGATCAAACTGAAAATTATCTTTTTAAAAAAGTTATTGGTGGCATTTCCAAAGAAGTCGACAGTGGCGATCGTTTATCTGATGCTATGGCTAAACATCGAGAAGTTTTTAGTGAATTCCATATGAGCGTTATTCGCTCTGGTGAAAGTTCTGGTAAGCTTGATGAGTCTTTGGGTTACTTGGCTGATGAAGAAGAGAGAAATTATGAAATTATAAAAAAAGTTCGTGGCGCTATGGTCTATCCTATTGTTGTTATTTCCGCCATGTTGATAGTCGGTGTTTTAATGATGATGTTTGTGGTTCCTAAATTGGTTGGTATCTTTAACGAAGTGGGTGGTGAGTTGCCACTAATGACTAGAATTCTGATTGGCACCTCCAACTTGTTTGTTAATTATTGGTGGCTAATTTTTGCTATTTTCTTTGGTGTGGTGTTGGCAGTTCGTTTTTATTTGAATCTACCTTTTGGTAAAAGACAATTTGATTACTTTGCTCTTAGATTGCCAGTAGCCGGAAATTTAATCAAAAAATTATCAATCGTTCGTTTTTCCAGATCACTTAGTACTTTGTTGGTTGGTGGTGTTAGTATTTCCAATAGCTTAAAAATTGCCAAGGGCATTGTGGGTAATACTTTGTTTAAAGATTTAATTAACGACACAATCATTGAAGTTGAGAAAGGTAACTCCATCTCCAGTGTTTTTATGAATAGCAAAGCTGTACCAGTAATGGTGCCGAGAATGATGGTGGTGGGCGAAAAGACTGGTAAACTGGATTTTATCTTAGAAAGAATAGCCGATTTTTATAGCAAAGAAGTTGAAAACACCCTGGATAATTTAATGGTTTTGTTAGAGCCGTTGATTATGATTTTTATGGGTGTGGCTGTCGGTGTTATGGCCGCGGCTATAATCTTGCCGATGTATAATTTGACTACACAGTTTTAAGTCTTGGTATTATTTTTTAAAAATGGTATAATAAAAATACTGTTAATAAGTCTTTGACTTGAGGGAAGATTATCAGAGGTTTTTTTGCAAAAAGAAACTTTAGATAATCTCCTCTTGAGTCGTTAAAAACATATGTTATACAAACAACTTGGGAAGGGGGTGACGATATGACTAAAAGAGTAAAAGGTTTTACTTTGATTGAGCTTTTGGTGGTAATCGTGATTATCGGTATCTTGGCCACTTTAGCCACCGTCACCTTGTCTTCAGCTAGAGCCAAAGCTCGCGATGCCAGAAGAGTTTCTGATGTTAAACAAATTCAGACTGCTTTGGAGCTTTATTATAACGACGCCAGCAGTTATCCAGCCTCAACTTTAGTTGTTTCTAATGCGGCTTTGGTTTATGGTACTACTACCTACATGGCTAAAATTCCGTCTGATCCGTTGTTACATATTGGTACTGCTGATAGTACTAATTGTCCAGCTGGCACCTTGCCAAGTGGTAGCTATGGTTACGCTCAGCAGAGCAGTGGTAGTTCTTACAGTATTAGATATTGTTTGACTGCCACGACTGGTAATATTTCAACCGGCACTCATCAGGCCACGCCTGGTAGCATTCAAGATCCGTGATCTTAGTAAGAAGGTAGCTTTGTAAAATTTTATAAGGTTTAATAATATAGCCTCCTCAAAAAGGCTATATTATTTTTTAAAAAAAGGGCTTTTGTTAATTTTAAAAAAATGCTATAATAAAAATATTATATAAAAATTTTTAAACAATTAAGTTTTATCAAAAATTATGGCGCCTAAAAAAGACATAAAAAATTTAAAAACGCAAAATCAGCTCAAAGGTTTTACCTTAATTGAGCTTTTGGTGGTAATCGTGATTATCGGTATCTTGGCCACTTTAGCCACCGTCACCTTGTCTTCGGCCAGAAGCAAGGCTCGTGATGCTAGAAGGCTGTCTGACGTCAAGCAAATTCAAACCGCTTTAGAGCTTTACAATAATGATGCCACTACCTATCCAGCTTCAAATTTGGTAGTTTCTGGTGCGGCCTTGGTTTATGGCACTACTACCTACATGGCTAAAATTCCGGCTGATCCGTTGTTGCATATTGGTACTAGCGATAGTACTAATTGTCCAGCTGGCACCTTGCCAAGTGGTAGCTATGGCTACGCCCAGCAGAGCGGTGGTAGTTCTTACAGTATCAGATATTGTCTGACAGCTTCCACTGGCAATATTTCGGCCGGTACACATCAGGCCACGCCAGCCAGTATCCAGAATCCTTAATTTATTTTTTAAAAATTTTTAAAAGGGCAGTCTTTGGGCTGTCCTTTTAAATTTAACCAGATAAACCGCCAGCGTCAGCCTGGTAAGCAGGTTTGAAGGCGTATAGCCCTTGATGAGACCATAACCACACTGTTTAATCGTTAGGTTTATTTTATAGATAAAACTTTTCTACTCTGTCATCCCGGGCCACGACCACCTCCGACTTTGTCATCCTAAGTCACGACCACCTCCGACTTTGTCATCCTGGGCCGCGACCCAGGATCCAGGAGTTAATTTATGTAAACGTGGAGTCTATTAATTCTCGTTAGTCCTGCCCAACCCTAGATTCCGGCTCGCGGGCCGGAATGACAAAAACGTCCTGCCAGACCCTGGATTCCGGCTCGCGGGCCGGAATGACGGATAGTGCACTGTCCAACCCTAGATTCCGGCTCGCTGGCCGGAATGCCAAAGAAAATAAAGCAAATCTTACAACCAAACGAATCAGCCGACTTCGCCGGCCAAACAGATACCACCAGCGTTAAGTTGGTGGTGTGTTTATTGCTTATTGTGGGGGTTTTATCTATAATTAAAACATGACTAAAGAAAAAATTATAAGTTATTGCGAAAAGACAATTAACTGGCTATTTATAGCCGTTGTTTTTTTAACGCCGATTTATTTTGCTTATTTTGCGGAAAACTACAATATTTTTGAACTAAACAAATTACTAATCGTTAGAGTTGGCGTGTCGCTTATTTTGTTTTTGTTTTTAATTAAAACCAGCTTAGGTGCTAAAGTTTTTATTATTGATAAAAAACTAATTGGCTTGAGTCTAGCCGTTTTATTTGTTTGTCTTTTTTTTGGAGCAATTTTTTCAAGTAAACCAAATCTTAGTTTTTGGGGTAATTATGACAGACAGCAGGGGGTTTATAGTCTAATTTATTATTGGCTATTTTTTATTTTATTTATTTTAAATATTAAAACAAAAGAACAAACAAAAAATATTATAAGAGCCGTCTTGATAGCCTCTGGTTTGGTCTCGGTGTATGGCATAATTCAGCACTTTGGTTTCGATCCACAAAGATGGTTGGTGGATGCCAGCCGATCTTTTTCTTCTTTGGGCCAGCCGAATTTTTTAGGTCATTATTTGGTTATGGTTATCCCTCTGGCGGTGGCTGGTTTCTGGCTGTTTAATGGTCGCAAAAAATATTATTTTTTATCCGTTTTATTGCTTTTACAGTTAACTTGTCTGCTATTTTCTCTTAGTCGAGCTGCTTGGTTGGGTTTAATTTTGGCTCTGGCCTGCTTGATGATTATTGATTTTTTTATAAATAAACGCAAGCGAATTATTTTTTTTCTAATTATTTTAATGGCCTTGATTTTTGTGCCAGCCATTTTCTATAATCAATTTTTCCCCCAAAATTCAAGTTTGTATAAATACTATGGTCGTTTGGGAGTCTCTTTTAACCTGAGCAGTGGCTCGGAAAAAATTAGATTGCTTTACTGGACTTCGGCTGTTGATGGCATAGTCGGTCGTCCTTGGCGACAGTTGCTTATCGGCTCTGGCAAAGACACTCAGACTGATTTTTTTATAAAAAAATACAACAGTAATTGGGCTCTGTATGAAGCACTAAATTCTTTTCCTGATAGGGCCCATAATATTATTCTTGATAATCTAATTGAATTCGGTCTGGTTGGCTTGCTAGTTTTTTCGGCCTTCATTTTTTATTTAATAGGTAAGGCCTTAAAATATCTGCAACAGCAAAAACAACATAAAAATAAAGAATATTACATTATCTCATGTTTACTCTTATCAATTTTTAGTTATTTTTTTACTGCTTGTTTTGGCTTCCCTCTAACCACTCATTATCTTTATTATTATCTGATTGTCGGCCTCTTGGTGGTCTGGCTCTTAAGTAAGGATGGTCAAGAATATGATTTAAATTTTTTGAGCCAAACTTTTAAGTGGACGATAACTATTTTAATTATTGGTTTTGTGTTTTTCTTTTTATACTTTTTCACTTTCAAGGCTTATGTAGCTGATATCTATTATATGAAAGCCAAAAAAGCCGAGGCTAGGGTTAATTGCGCCGATATTATTTACTATTCAGATAAAATGCTTAATGCTTTTCCGAGTTCGCCCCGGCTAAAAGAACAGTATGCTTTTCTTGATATTAATTGTGTGCCGTTTTTAAATAATAAAAATGATTTAATTATTATTTTTAACAAAATAGTTGAGGTTTTTGATAGTTATCCGATTAAAGAAAGAGGTTATCACGCCTTGGTAGAGGAGGCTCATACTTATTCCATGTTTGGCCGTTACCTCAACTCAGATTATTTTAAGCAGGCTGAAGAATATTATTTGGCCTTGATTGAAATTAATCCGGAGATTACTTTCACTTATCGTGATTATGCTTTAATGAAAATGTGGGCCGGTGAATATGATAAGGCAAAAAATATTATTATGGCTGGCTTTTTGATTATGCCCAGACCCGATGATAGCTCTAGCGCCTACACCCATTATGCCGGGGTTATTAATCAAAAAGCTTATTTTTATGAAATTTTAGGCGTATTGGCTAATAAACAAAAAGATTACTCAAAAGCTTTGTCTTATTTTCTTTTGTCTCAAAAAAATAATCCCCAAAATAAATTAGTTTATCAGGAGATTTCTGATGCTTACTGGGAGCTAGAAGAATTTGACAAGGCGTTTGATTTTTTAGACAAAGGCAGGGAGATTGATCCTGGTGATAGTGTCTGGGATTACAACAAGGCTCTTAGGTATTTAGAACAAAATAAACTTGGAGAGGCTTTGACTTCGGCTAATTTAGCCATTGCCATCAGCCCTGAAGACGAGCAAATAAAAAAATTAATTGAAGATTTGTCCAACAAAATCAAGAGATAAAGTCTTGATTTTATTAATATCAAATGTTATCCTTAATTAAGTTTATTTGATTAAAGGCCTTTTTTTAATTAGTTAAAGATAAGCAGAGTGTTTTATAGTTTAATATATGAGCCAAACCGTTGTCATAAAACCAAAAAATCATTTTAGTTTAAGCGATTTAGCTGAAATTTGGCAATATCGTGAACTTTTATATTTTTTGACTTGGCGAGATTTAAAAGTCAGATACAAACAAACTATTGTTGGTGTAGCTTGGGTGTTGTTTCAGCCGTTCATTTCCATGGTAGTTTTCTCTGTTTTTTTTGGTAATTTTGCCAAAATGCCGACAGACGGCGCACCTTATCCGATTTTTGTTTTTTTGGGTTTGATTTTTTGGCAATTTTTTTCTTCCAGCTTGACAGATATTAGTAATTGTTTGCTTAATAACCAACATATTATAACTAAGGTTTATTTTCCTAGGATTCTTCTGCCTCTTTCCTTAATTATGACTAGATTTGTTGATTTTTTGGTAGCCTTGGTTATATTGGTTGGTTTAATGTTTTATTATGGTTTTGCGCCTGGGCTGGTGGGTATTTTGATTTTTCCAGTTTTATGCCTAGTAACCGCTATGGCAGCCTTAGGACTTGGTTTATTTTCAGCTTCTTTAAATATAAAATATAGAGATATTCGTTATATTTTGCCATTTTTTGTGCAGATGCTAATGTTCGTAACGCCGGTGGTTTACTCTTCAAGTATTTTGGGTAAATATGGTTGGTTATTGGCTTTCAATCCTTTGGGCGGTGTTATTAAAACGGCACGCAGTGAATTTTTGCATAGTTATAGCACAAATTGGTTACAGTTTGGTTTATCGGCCATAGCTTGCGTGGTTTTGCTGATTGTCGGTTGGCTTTATTTTAGGAAAGCTGAGAGATATAGCGTTGATACTATTTAAAAAGATTTCTAAAAAATTAAGAATTTTTTTATGAAAAAAGCTTTTATTACAGGCATCACCGGTCAAGATGGCTCCTATCTGTCTGAATTATTATTAGAAAAAGGCTATGAGGTGCATGGCATGATTAGACGAGCCTCCAGCTTTAACACCGGCCGTATAGATCATTTATACAAAGATTCGCATATTAACGGTGTTAAGCTTTTTTTGCACTACGGTGATTTATCAGATTCTTCCAATATCTCGCGCTTGATTGAAAAAATTAATCCCGATGAAATTTATCACTTGGGCGCGCAAAGTCATGTTCGGGTCAGTTTCGATATTCCTGAATACACAGCCGAAATTACCGGTATTGGTACGGTTCGTTTGTTGGATTCTATCAAGGAAACCGGCTTAAAGACTAAATTTTATCAAGCCTCATCTTCAGAAATGTTTGGCAGAGCCCAAGAAGTGCCACAAACCGAAACCACACCTTTTTATCCGCGTTCGCCTTATGGTTGTGCTAAAGTTTTTGCTTATTGGCTGACAAAAAATTATCGAGAGAGTTATGGTTTGTATGCGGTTAATGGCATTTTGTTTAATCATGAATCGCCTCGTCGTGGCGGTACTTTTGTCACTAAAAAAACTACCAAAGCCTTGGTTAAAATCAAACTTGGTCTGCAGGATAAATTATATATAGGTAATTTGGAAGCCAAGCGCGATTGGGGCTATGCCGGAGATTATGTTGAGGGCATGTGGCTGATGTTGCAACAAGAAAAACCGGAAGATTATATTTTAGCCACAGGAGAAACTCACAGCGTCAGAGAATTTATAGAGGAAGCTTGTCGTCTTTTGGATATTGATTTATTTTGGCAGGGTCAGGGTGTTACTGAAAAAGGAATTGATAGGCGCAGTGGGCAGGTTATTATTGAAATTGATCCAAGATATTTCCGACCGTCTGAAGTCGATTTGTTGATTGGCGATTACTCAAAAGCCAAAACCCAACTGGGTTGGGAGCCAACCGTTCGTTTTAAGGAATTGGTTAAGCTGATGGTTGATTATGATTATAATAAAGAAAGTGGCAATGATCAGGCTAATCAAACTCACAATTTTTCTTCAAGCAAAACAGAAGACAAATTGTTTATGCCACTTGACGCTAAAATTTATGTGGCTGGCCATAATGGTTTAGTTGGCTCGGCTTTAGTCCGTCAATTGAGAGCTAAGGGTTATAATAATTTAATTTTACGTTCCAGGGCTGAATTAAATTTGTTGGATCAAGCGGCTGTTAAGAATTTTTTTGAAGCTATTAGACCGGAATTTGTTTTTTTGGCAGCGGCTAAGGTTGGTGGTATTATGGCCAACAAACAACAAAAAGCTGATTTTATTTATGAGAACTTATTAATTCAAAATAATATTGTTTATAACGCCTATAAATTTGGTGTTAAAAAATTGCTATTTTTAGGCTCTTCCTGTATTTATCCAAGAATGGCACCTCAGCCAATCAAAGAAGAATATTTAATGTCCGATAAATTAGAAGAAACTAACGATGCCTATGCTTTGGCTAAAATCGCTGGCATAAAAATGTGTCAAAGCTTTAATGAGCAATACGGCACCAATTTTATTTCAGTTATGCCGACCAATTTGTACGGTATTAATGATAATTTTGACTTAAGCTCCAGTCATGTTTTACCAGCCTTGATTCGTCGTTTTTATGAAGCTAAAAATAATAACCAACCAAATGTCACTCTTTGGGGCACTGGTCAGGTGTTTAGGGAATTTTTATTTGTTGATGATTTAGCCGATGCCTGCGTTTGGCTGATGAATAATTATAATAATTCAGAGATTGTTAATATCGGCACCGGAATTGATTTAACCATTAAAGAATTAGCCGAAACCATAAAAGATTTAATTGGTTATAATGGTGAGATTGTTTGGGATGCCAGTAAGCCAGACGGCACGCCTAAAAAACTTTTGGATGTCTCTAAATTACATGATTTAGGCTGGCGTCATCAAGTTGATTTGAAGGATGGCTTGCTTAGAACCATTGAATGGTTTAAACAAAATTATGATCAGTTAAAATAAGTTATGAATGAACCGGTTATTGAAGTAAACAATTTATCAAAAAAGTATAATCTCGTTCACTTGGAGCGTGGTTATGCTACCTTGCGTGATAAAATTGGCGGTTTGTTAACACACCCAATTGAGGTGATTAAAAGTTTTAAAAACAATCAAAAAGAAATTTTTTGGGCTTTAAAAGATGTTAGTTTTTCTGTTGAGGCTGGGGAAATTGTTGGCATTATCGGTGGTAACGGCGCTGGTAAGTCAACTTTGCTTAAGGTCTTATCGCGAATTACGCCACCCAGCACGGGTTTAATTAAGATTACCGGTAAAGTAGCTTCACTCTTGGAGGTTGGCACTGGTTTTCATCCGGAATTAACGGGCCGAGAAAATATTTTTTTAAATGGCGCTATTTTGGGTATGCCTAAAGCGGATATTATTAAAAAATTTGATGAAATCGTGGAGTTTGCCGGTGTCGCCAAATTTTTAGATACCCCAGTTAAGCGTTATTCTTCTGGCATGTATGTGCGTTTAGCTTTTGCCGTAGCCGCTCACATGGAATCGGATATTTTGTTTGTTGATGAGGTTTTGGCGGTTGGCGATGCTGAATTTCAAAAAAAATGTTTAGGCAAAATTGGCGAGATGGTTAAAGATAGAAAAAAAACCATTTTGTTGGTCAGTCATAATTTGCCGACAATTAAAGCTCTTTGCCATCGTTCAATTTTATTAGAGGGTGGTAAAATTGTGGCTTGTGGTCAGACTGGCGATGTTATAGAAAGATACTTGGAGGGCAAAAAAGATTATAAAGCGGATAAAATTATTTTAAAACACAATGAAAACGAAGATATAAGTTTATTGTCTGTAAAATTAAGCAATGAAGCTGGCCACGAAACAGATTCTTTTAAGTGTGATCAGAAAGTTGTTATTGATTTTTCTTGCCAGGTAGGCCGACCGTTGTCTGGTTTGTGCGGTTATTTAGCAATAAAAGATGCTTATGACACGATTATTATGGAGTCGGTTAGTAATGACGGACCAATTAATCCTTTTAATGATCTGAGTCAGGGGCAACATAATTTTCGTTTAAGCATCCCACCACGTAGTTTGGCTCCGGGATATTATAATCTATGTTTAAATTTTTTCTCCGGCAACCTTGGCGACTTAATAGGTATGGATATAGTCTGTAGCTTTGAATTAATGGACGAAACAACGCTAAGAGGCAGTGGAAGAAACGGTTTTTTTAGTACTATTTTAAATTGGCAAGAAATATGAAAGTAATTATTTTATGTGGTGGTTTAGGCACCCGTCTCAAGGAGGAAACAGAATTTAGGCCAAAGCCAATGGTTAATATTGGCAGTAGGCCAATTTTGTGGCATATCATGAAGAATTACGCTCATTACGGTTTTAATGAATTTATTTTGGCTTTAGGTTATAAGGGCGAAATGATTAAGGAATATTTTCATAATTATGAAGTAATGAATAGCGACGCGACGATTGAATTGGGTTGGCCGACTAATAGAATTATTCATCAAAATCACAGCGAGGCTGGTTGGCGAATAACCTTAGCTGATACTGGTCAGCAGGCGCTTAAAGGTGCTCGTTTGAAAAAATTAGAAAAATATATTGACGGCGATGAGTTTATGGTAACTTACGGTGATGGTGTTGGTAATGTAAATATTCGAGAGCTTTTGGATTTTCACCGAAAGCACAATAAAATGGTGACTGTCACTGGCGTGACGCCAGCTTCACAATTTGGTAAATTAATTGTCAACGAAGATATGAGTGCTAGCTTTGCGGAGAAGCCGAAAGAGGAGTCGCTTATTAGTGGCGGTTTCTTTGTCTTCAAGCGATCAGTTTTGGATTATTTAAGTGAAGATGATAGCTGTGATTTAGAATATAATATTTTAGAAAAACTTTCAGAAAAAGGCGAGGTAAAGGTTTATCAGCATGGTGGTTTTTGGAAGAATATGGATACAATCCGTGACATGGAGTATCTAAATAAGCTTTGGCACGAAGGCAAGGCTGAGTGGAAAATTTGGTAATTAATTCTATGGATAATTATTTTTGTGGCAAAAATGTTTTAGTTACGGGTGCTACCGGTTTAGTTGGCAGCCATTTAACTGAAAAGTTGGTAGCTCAGGGCGCCAAGGTTGTGATTAGTTGCCGTTCTGTTAACCCCCGATCATATTTCGCCTCTAAAAATTTGGAGACAAAAGTGATAAGCGCTTTCGGTGATATTAAAGACTATGATCGGGTATTTGATATCGTCTCTAGATATGAAATTGATTATATTTTTCATATTGCCGCTCAAGCCATTGTCCCGACAGCCTTTATTAACCCAAAAGAAGCCTTGGAGGTTAATATTATGGGCACAGTCAATGTTTTAGAGGCGGCTAGGCATTGTCCGCGAGTTAAAGGCGTTGTCGTGGCTTCCAGTGATAAGGCTTATGGTAAAAATTGTCTTAATGCTACAGAAGATTGGCCGATGGCTGGTGATCACCCTTATGACACTTCTAAGTCTTGTGCTGACTTAATTGCCAGGGCTTATGCTAAAACTTATAATTTGAGTGTAGCCGTTAGCCGTTTTGGCAATATTTTTGGTCCAGGAGACCCAAATTTTAATCGCATAATTCCAGGTATTATTAAGACTATTCTCTTTGATGAGATTTTGGAAATTAGAAGCGACGGCACTTTTGTTCGTGATTATGTTTATGTTAAAGACGTAGTTGACGGTTATATTTTGTTAATGGAAAATATAGACAGATTAAAGGGTGAAGCTTTTAATTTCAGCAGTGGTTATAATTTTTCTGTGCTTGATTTGATACAAAAAATTTCTTTAATTACCGGCAAGACATTTAGATATAAAATAAGTAATGATCAGGTCAACGAGATAGTCAGCCAAAGCTTGGATTATACCAAAGCTAGGAATATTTTGGGTTGGCAAACAAAACGAACTTTTGAAGAAGGTGTTTTGGAGACTTTTGATTGGTATCAGCAGTATTTTAAAAGCGAGCAGGCGGTAGAAGCACCTAAACAATCATTAGATAAGCCAAGTAGCGCAAGCTGTCGTGCCTGCGGTTCGCCGTTAACAAAATTTTTTTCCTTGGGTCAAATGCCTTTGGTTAATTCTTTTTTGAAAAAAGAAGAATTAATTGGCGAAGAAAAATTTGACTTGAGTGTCGGTTTTTGCTCTAAGTGTTATTTAGCTCAACTCACCGAGACGGTGCCTCCAGAAAAATTATTTACAGATTATATTTATTTTTCTTCCACTTCTAAACTTTTTTTGGAACATTGTCGTGACTTAGCTAATAGTTTAAGCGATAAATTGAAGCTCAACAGTGAAAGTTTGGTTTTGGAAATTGCTTCTAACGACGGCGCTCAACTGCAGGCTTTTAAAAATTTGGGCATTAAAATTTTAGGCGTTGATCCGGCAAAGAATATTGCTGAGGTGGCCAACCAAAAAGGTATCACTACAATTCCCGAGTTTTTCAATTGGCAATTTGCCAAAAAGTTAAAAACCGAAAAAGGTGTTCAGGCTGATTTAATTTTTGGTGCCAACGTCTTGGCTCATGTGCCTGAGATAGTTGATTTTGTTAGGGGAGTTAAAGAAATTTTAAAACCAGGAGGCACGGCCGTATTTGAATTCCCTTATCTTAAAGGTTTAATGGATAATAAATTTGATACCATTTATCATGAACATGTTTTTTATTATTCTTTAATTGCTTTGATAAATTTATTTAAAACCGCCGATTTGGAAATTTATGACGTGGAACAAACGTCGATGCAGGGCGGTTCTTTGCTAATTTCTATTTCCCAAACAGGTAATTTCCCAATTAGCTATAGAGTTAAAAATTTAATCGTCCAGGAATTAGCTGATGGTTTTGACAAGTTGGCAACTTATCAAAAAATTAATGACAATGTTAGCTGTTTAAAGAATGATGTTTTAGATTTATTAACAAAAATAAAAGCCGAAGGCAAAAAGATAGCCGCTTATAGCGCGCCAGCTAAGGGTAATATTTTGTTGAATTATTTCGGCATAGATAATAATTATCTCGATTTTATTGTTGATAAAGCGCCGGCCAAACAGGGCCTGTACACACCGGGCACACATTTGTTGGTCGAACCTTTAGCCAAAATAGACGAAGTTAAGCCTGATTATCTATTGGTATTGTGTTGGAATATTGCCGACGAAGTCATAAATATGCCAGAACTGGTAGCCTTCAGACAACGAGGTGGTAAATTTATTGTTCCAGTGCCAACTGTGAAAGTTGTTTAAAAATAAAAAATCGCTTAGAAAAGTTTCTAAGCGATGATTAAGTTGGTTGACTGGCTACACGTCGCCATCTCTTTGATTGAGATAATTAAGTATCTGGCGCGCTGTTAAAAGATGCCCGTTGTTTAGATATTTTGTAAGTTTTTGAGCTTCTTCTTCAATTAGCTCATAACGCTTACCCCGCAACACATCTTGAGAATGTACAACTGTTTTTATCCATGACAACGGTTTGGAAACTTGAGCATAAACTCGCATTTCCGGATAAAGCTTGGATAGAGCAGTTACGGTTTCGGCAAAACAACGAAGTAGGTGAAAGGCAGGTGCCACTATGACAGCCGTTTTCCATCTTTTGCTTTTTGACAGTTTAACGAAGGCCAAAGCTTCGGAGTTGGTGTGCGCGTAGCCGTGTGTGATGGCGGTGCCAAAGATTTTTTTCTTAGGAATTCCCATGCTAATTAAGTCTTTGTCGTAATCGCATTCAAAGTATTTCTCGGTTAACAGAGTTCCTGTTTTAAGAAAGGCTACAGCTTTGGCTTGCGGTTCTAATTCAACTGCTCTTAAAAATGATGACATCTTATTGTCATTGGTTTCGCCATAGACATAAAGAACATCAAATTTTGGTGGCGGTTCAATATCCGCTAATATCCTAGCTTGAAATTCTAAAGCCTCATTGGTTGTTCGGAAAAATCGTTTCAATGTTTATCTCCTTGGTTTTGTTTAAAAACAGTGAATATAATTTAATAAATAAAATAAATTTTGTCAAGGTTTAAAAGTGATTTAAAATAGAAAATAAAAAAGCGCATCATTAAGATAAAGACGCGCTGAAGTTATCGGGTTGATTTTGTTATTTGATTATTTTTACCTCTTGGCGTGAAAAAAATTCATTTTCATTCCCGAACCCGAGGCTTTTTGCTTGTTTGTAGAAAGACCAAGGTAACCACGCGGCTTGACCGGAGCAGATTACTCCTCGTTTGATGTTTTCTTTAATTTCTTCTTCTGATAAGGAAAAAACAACTAGGCCCCCATCAGTTTCAACCTTTTTTTCGTGGTGAAAACCAGAAAGATGGACTACACCATAAAAGCCTTGTCCGCGTATTTCAGAGCCAGAGCTATAAATAGGGTGTTTCTGCATAAAAAGAGTAGCCTTTTGTCCTTCGATGCCAGTTTCTTCTGTTAATTCGCGAAGAAAGCCGGCTTTTATGGTTTCGTTATTTTCCACAGCTCCTCCAGGAAATTCAAGAGAACTGTATTCTCCGAACTGTTTGAGGTCAATCTCTTCGCCACTAATTATGGCGATAGACGGGTTGGTCACTCCCTGTGCTGGACGCTGTTCAACAACCATGATAAATTTACCGTTAGGCAAAATCGGCACCATATTAGCCCCAGCTTTTATCTGATTGCCGGCACCGCTAACTAGTTCAATGTTGCAAAAGTATGGGTAAAATCCGTTGGCAAATTCGGTGGTTTGCCTACCGGCATGGCTACAATGCACGATAATGCGATAACGATAGGGTGCTTCAATGATTGGTATGGTTTTGCCTTCCTCCCAAGTAATCGTTTTTAAAAAAGCCACCGCTTCCGTTTTCGAAACTAATAATTCTTCCATTTCTATACTACTTTCTTTGGTAAATTGATAAAATGAACAATTAAGATTAAAAAATTTTGTAAAAATAGTTTGGCATATTTAATAAAATTTGTCAAGTAATAAGCAGGTAAATATATGAAAGCAAAAATTAAACCAAGAATTGATTTAGAAAATAGAACCAAACTGGAAACTGTTATCCCACTTGAGGTGCCTTTTGTGATTTTTGTTGACCCAAGCGATGTTTGCAATTTTCATTGCAAATTTTGTCCCACCGGTGACATTCCTTTGATGAAAAAAGTTGGTCGTAGTCTTAAGGCTATGGATTTTGATTTGTATAAAAAAGTCATTGATGATATTTGTCAATTTGAGAAGCCGATTAAGGTTTTGCGATTATATAAAGACGGCGAGCCACTTTTAAACCCGCGTCTAGCTGACATGATTAAATATGCCAAAGACAGGGGTTGCGCCGAAAAAATAGATACCACTACTAATGCCTCGCTCTTGACGCCAGAAAAAAGCTTGGCAATTATTGAGGCTGGTTTGGATAGAATCAATATTTCCATTGAGGGCGTTAGCGCCGAACAATATTTGGATTTTTCTGACTATAAAATTGATTTTGATAAATTGGTGGAAAATATTCGTTATTTCTATGAGCACAAGAAAAATTGTGAAATTATTGTTAAGATTCCCGGCGACGGTCTATCAGCTGAAGATAGAGATAAGTTTTACCAAATTTTTGGTGATATTGCCGACGGCGTTTTTGTGGAGCATGTTATGTCTTGTTGGTCTGGTTTTGAGTTAAAAGATCTTGAGGTTAATCAGGATGTCGGCATTTATGGCCAGCCAATTAAGGAAGTTTTGGTTTGCCCTTATGTTTTTTATTCTTTTTCTATCAACTCCGATGGCTCGGCTAGCTTGTGTTTTTTGGATTGGGCCAGAAAATTGATAATCGGTGATGTTGCCAAACAAAGTGTTAAAGAAATTTGGCAAGGTGAAAAACTGCGGGAATATCAAAAAATGTTTTTACGTAAAGAAAGGAAAGACCATCCAATTTGTGGTCAGTGCGGACAATTGACTCATGCCATGCCTGATGATATTGACGAGCATGCAGAAGATATATTAAAAAAATATTAGGAAAACGGCAATAGAGGTCGGATCATTTGATAATTATGGCCAATCTCAGATATTAAATAATTCGGTTGTTTTTTATTGATAAGCAAGGTTGAATTTTTGGATATTCGTTGGTAATATTAAGGTGGGTTTAGTTTAATTTAAGCACAAAATGCAAAAAATTTTATTAATTGGAAAAACCGGACAGTTGGGTAGTGAAATTATTAAAGACGCTAAGTCTTTTAATTTTGAAGTCGTTGGTTTTAGCAGGAATCAGCTCAACATCAACGATGAATCACAAGTTCAGGCTAAGATAGAGCAAATTAAACCAGACATCATTATTAATACGGCAGCTTGTCAAGTAATGCTGCAGTGTGAAACAGATCCTTGTCAGGCTTTTCAAACCAATTTTTTGGCCGTTAAAAATTTAGCCGAGCAGTGTCGAAAGAATAAAATTATTTTAGTGACCATAAGTACCGACTATGTTTTTGCTGGTCGGCAAAATAGACCAAATGAGGAGGCAGATCAAACAGAACCTTTACAAATTTATGGTTTATCTAAACTGGCGGGTGAATATGCCGCGCTTGCCCTTTATTCAGAAGGTGTTTATATAATAAGAACTTGCGGTATTTATGGTGGTTTATTTGGTAGCCCAGATAAAGGAAATTTTGTCTTGAATATGCTCAAAGAAGCTGACAGCAAAGATTTAATTGAAGTGAGTTCTGATCAGATAGTTAGCCCCACTTACGCTGGAGATTTAAGTCAGGCCATTTTAAAATTATTAGAAATCAAAGCCGAACCGGGTGTTTATCATTTAGTTAATGAAGGTTTTTGCAGTTGGCACGAATTTACTCAAGAGATTTTTAAATTGGCCAATATTAAAAAAGAATTGCGAGGAGTTGACAGGGGCGGTTATAGTGGCAATGCTAAGCGTCCCAGATTTTCTGTTTTGAAAAATGTTAAAGCCAAGGCACTTGGCGTGTCTTTGCCTAGTTGGCAGACAAGCTTAAAAACTTATATAAATTTTTTAAATAATAAAAAATATGAAAGCAAAATTTAAATCAAGGGTTGATACTAAAGATCATGTGGTATTAGGGGAGGTTTTGCCCTTAGCAGTTCCTTTTGTTTTAGTGATCGACCCGTCAAATCTTTGCAATTTTCGATGTAGATTTTGTCCGACTGGTAGCGACGATTTGATTAAAAAAACCGGGCGTTACCAAGGTCTTCTTGATTTTGATTTATTTAAAAAAATAATTGACGACCTTGAAGAATTTGATGAACCAGTAAAAGTTCTGAGGTTATACAAAGAGGGGGAGCCTCTTATTCACCCACAATTTTCGGAAATGGTTAGATATGGCAAAAATAGCAAAAAGATTTTAAAAGTTGATACCAACACCAACGGCGCCTTACTTAATCCCAAACTAAATCGGCAAATAATAGAGGCTGGCATGGATCAAATTAATATATCTGTTAACGGTATAAATGCAGAACAATTTTTTAAATTCACCAAAACTAAGGTTGATTTTGATAAATATGTTAGTAATGTAAGGGATTTATATGAAAATAAAGGTAATTGTGAAATTTGCATAAAATCCATAAAAGAAAATTTGTCGGTAGATGATCAGTCTAAATTTTTTGATATTTTTGGAGACATGGCTGATAGAATATTTTTAGAAAGTTTGTCTCCGGCTTGGTCTGAGTTTGAGTTCGATGGGATAGAAATGAAATTTAACGCTGGACATTTGGGACAACCGATAGAAGACAGAGAGGTCTGTCCCTACCCCTTCTATATAATGGTTATAAATTCAGATGGGAAGACAAGCTTGTGTATAGGCGATTGGCAACATAAATTGGGCTACGGCGACACTCGTCAACAAAGTGTCAAACAAATATGGTTGAGTGATATAGTTAATGATTATCGATTGGCACATTTGGAAATGAGGCGTGGGGAGGTTGATGTTTGTAAAAATTGTCAAGTTGTTTCTCATGGCACTTTGGATAATATTGATAAGTATGCGTCGGAAATAAAACAAAGATTAATCAAATGAAAATTTTATTTATAGGAGGCACAGGTAATATTAGTTGGCATTGTGTCGCCAAAGCACAACAAGCTGGATATGAGATTTGGATTTTAAATAGAGCGCTAACCGTCAAAACACGACGCCCTTGTCATCAGAATGTAAAACGATTATTTGTTGACATAAGAGATATTGATTCCGTTAAAAAAGCATTAAACGGCATGGAGTTTGATGTGGTGGCTGATTTTATTTGTTTTACGCCTGATCAAGCGCGTCTTGATATTGAATTGTTTAAGAATATAACCAAGCAGTTTATTTTTATAAGTTCGGCTGGCAATTATCAAAGACCCTGCACATATCCAATTACTGAATCAACTCCGTTATTCAATCCTGATTGGGCTTATGCTCAAAATAAAATAGATTGTGAAAAAGTTTTTTTAGAACAATATAAAAAAGAAAATTTCCCCGTAACCATAGTTAGACCAGGGCATACTTATGACACGCACATTCCCGATGCTGTGGGCAACGGAGATTGGACTATTGCCAAGAGAATGATTGAAGGCAAGCCAATTGTTATTCATGGAGACGGCTCGGCCTTGTGGACTGTGACACATGCAGAGGATTTTGCTCGAGCCTTTATAGAATTGTTTGGCAATTCAGCCGCTATTGGTGAGGCCTTTCATATTACTAGTGATGAATGGCTTACTTGGCAACAAATTTCTGAAATGGTAGCGGAAGCTCTTGGTGTAAAAAATCCTAGTTTTATGTATATACCAAGTAATATAATAGCCAAAGCCAACCCTGAGCTTGGCCAAAATTTGCTTGGTCATAAAATTTGGTGTGATATTTATGATAATTCTAAAATTAAATCCATAGCCAAGGGTTGGCAAGCTAATATTAAATTTGCCGAAGGTATACGGCAATCAATCGATTGGCTAAAAGCCGATAGTGATAGACAGCGAATTAATCATGGTTTGGATTTATTTTTGGATAATTTATGTGAAAACTATTCAAGATTAATAAAGCAAATGGATCATGAAACATAAAAAAATTAAAATTTTACATATCACCCCTCATTTAGGTACCGGCGTTGGTACTGTGGTTTTAAATTATCTGCAGAAAGTTAAGGAGAGTGAAATTTTTGAGCACAGTATAGTTTGCTTGGACTATGCCAATGAATTGGCAAAATCGGTGGCAAAGGCATCTGATTTTTATTTAGACGGTGATATGTCTAAGCGACCTGATGAGCTTTTGAAAATGATTGAGGCGTCTGATGTGGTTTTAATCCATTGGTGGAACCATCCTTTACTAACTGATTTTTTAGTTCGCCAAACCTTGCCGGCAAATCGGCTCATTACTTGGAGTCATATCCAGGGATCGCCGGCACCAAATAACTTTACGCCAAAAACTTTAAAATATCCTGACAAAATGATTTTTACTACCCCGCTAAGCTACGAGGTTAAAGAAGTGAAAGATTTGTTTGACCAACTGTCGTCTCATTTTGGTGTTGTTTGGTCAACCGGTGGCGTAGAGCGATTAGGATGGTTAAAGCCGACGCCACATAGTGGTTTTAATATCGGCTATATTGGTAGTTTAGATTTTACCAAAATGCACCCCGATTTTTTTGAAATATGTAATAAGATTGATATACCGAATGTTAAATTTGTCGTAGTTGGCGGGCCCAATGACAAAGCTGAATTTTTGAGAAATAAAGCGACTGAAGCCGGCTTGTCTGAAAAGTTTGTTTTTACCGGCTTTGTGCCGGAGGCGGAAAAATGGCAACATCTGGCAACTTTCGATGTTTTTGGTTATCCTTTGGCACCACATCATTATGGCACCTGTGATCAGGTTTTGCAGGAGGCTATGGCAATCGGCATAGTGCCGGTAGTCCTTAATAATCCCATGGAGAATTTGATGGTGAAAAATAATGAATGTGGCCTTGTGGCTGACGACATTACTGGATATATCAAGGCCATTGAAAATTTGCATCAAGACGATAATTTAAGAAATAAATTATCGCAAAACGCCAAACAATATGCCCAGGAAAATTATTCTTTAGCTAAAATGGAAAAACAATGGAATCAGATATTTGAAGAGCTTTTGACTAAGCCTAAAACTGTCAAAATTTGGCCATTGGAAAAAGAATCAAAAGACATTACAGCCAATGATGTTTTTATTGAATCTTTAGGCGAATATGGCCGGCCGTTTATTGATTATTGCCAAGCTAAAGATGAAGTAGCTAAGCAAGTGGCAGTTGAAGCGATTAAAGAATTGGCTAAGTCGCCTAATTGGCGATCAACTTCCAAAAGCACAGTTCATCAATACAGTGCCTTTTTCCCAGAAGATAAAATTTTGCTTCAATGGAGCTCTTTAATGAAATAATTTTTTAATTAAAACCGACATCAATTAAATCTATGGCTACGCTTAAAATTAATTGTCCTATTTGCAATCACGATGATTCAAAGAAAATACTGGAATTAAAAACTGGTAATTTTGACCAATCAACTCTTTATACCAATATAAAAATTTATACTTGTTTGAATTGTGGACACATTTTTAACTATTTATCAGCTGACGAGATAAACGGTTTATTTAACTATTATCAAGAAGAAAAAGCTTTAAGCAATGCCAATTCACAAGATAAGCAAGGGGATATACCCGGTAGCAATAATCCCAAAACCATCAGTCGCTACCAAGATTTTTTTAGCTTTATAAAAAAATATTTATCAAAAGAAGCGCAAATTTTGGATCTTGGTTTTTCTAAAGGTGGGTTTATTAAATTTTTAAAAGAGCAGGGTTATCAAAATTCATTTGATATTGATGTTGTTGATAATTACCTCAGTAAAAATCAAGCAGGAGAAGCTATACCGTTTGCTGATAATTCTTTTGATTTTTTTATTCTAGATCGAGTAGTGGATCATTTGGTTGATCCGGCTAAGGCTATTAGAGAAGCTAGACGAGTGCTCAAACCAGGTGGCATTTTGTGTTTGGGCATATCAGATGCCAGTCGTTATGATAAAAATTATTTTTTTGATTTTTATTGGTTTTTGTTGCGAGAGCATACTCAGCATTTTGATTTAACTCATATTAATTTATTGGCAAATCAAGAAAATTTTGAACTTATTGATAAAATAGAAGATGATACGGTTATGATGAATGAAACAATGGTTATGCCTGCCTTAAATTTAATTTTTAGATTAAGCGACAAACCAATTAATGAAACAAACCAAGCCGATAAGTTTATTTTAAGCAAGCAAACAGAGAATTATATTAATAATAATTTATCTAAATTAAAAATCAGGCAGGAATTTTTTAACGGATTGTCTGAAAAGCAACAACCACTGTATGTGTGGGGGATAGGCAGGGAATTTTTTTATCTTTATGAAATGGCTGGGTTAAAACACTGCAATATTAAAGGGTTAATTGATACTAATCCGTATAAACAAAAAAGTTTAACGGTTGATGGCAGTTCGATACAGTCCGAAGAAATATTAAAACAAGCTAATGAATCAGCCGGTTTGCTAATTACCGCCATGGCACACAGCGACATTATTAAAACCGGTTTACAGCAAAAAGATTATAAGATGAATTATTTAACTTTTAATAGATAATAAATAAGTTGGTTTATGACTAATTCAAATCCATTAGTAAGCGTCGGTATCATGGCTTATAATCGGCCGGAGGGTTTGCGACAAACCTTGGAGTGCATTACCAACCAAACTTATAAAAATTTGCAAATAGTAGTTTCTAATAATTGCTCTCCTGACCAAGAGGTAGAAAGCATAATGCGCGAATACGCAGCTAAGGATAGTCGTATAGTTCCTTATAGTCAACCAATAAATATTGGCGCTGGTCCAAATCTTTTATTCGTTTTAGCTGAATCAACTGGTGAATATTTTATGTGGGCCGCCGATGATGATTATTGGGAAAGCAATTTTATTGAAGAAATGTTAAAGCTTTTACAGGCTAATCAACAGGCCTTATCAGCGTTTTGCGCTGTTCGTGAGAAAGAAAATCTTCGGATAACTGATTATTTGGATAAATATCCTGGATTGTCATCTCCTGATGTCAACAAGAGATTGTTAACTTACTTGGCTTGGCCCGAAGGAGCTAATATTAAAGGTAGTATTCTTTACGGCTTGCATCGAAGAGAAAAGGCCAATATTTGGTTTCATAAAGTGTGGCCTCGTTGCAACACTAAGTCTATCGGGCATGACATAGTAATGCTTTACGAATTGCTGATTATGGGGCCGATAGTTTTTTCTCGCCAACCACTTTACACGGTCACGATGGGTAATGTAAAATATGTTGGCCATGTTTACGGGAAAAATAAATTTTTTTGGGCATCTCTTCGGTTGAGTCTTAGAAAGGGTTTCGATACTGTTGTGCAAAGAGAAATTTTTTATTTATTAGTTGCTAAAACCATGTGGCAAAGTAGAGCTTCAAAAATTTGTTTTTTTTATTCTCTGTATACGATTATTATTAGACATCTTCATGCTTTGTTAGCCATAGTTAAATATCCTATTAAAAAATATTGTGAAAAAAATAAAATTAAGTTTTCTATCTAACGCTTCTCATTTTGAGAAACAAACACCGGACTTTTCTGCCTGTTGGGGCGATTGTCAATTTTTTATTAACCAAGAGGTTGCCGAGTGCGACGCTTGGGTTGTTTGCGAAGGCTTACCTTTGCCGGAAGAAACAACCAGCTGTCCTCGTGCCAACACGATTTTTGTTACAGGCGAACCTCATTCAATTTGGCATTACGACAAAAAATTTGTAAAGCAATTCGCTAAAGTTTTAACTAGCCAACGTGAAATAAAGGATCCTGGCGCAATTTATTATTTACAAGGTCATGGTTGGCATGTCGGTTTGTTTCAATCTGACCCTAGGGGTTTAGGCTGTGCTAAGAGCTATGATGAGTTAATTAAGACCAAGGATGTACCAAAAACCAAACTGTTATCAATTATCAGCTCTAATAAACAAAGTACAGTTGGCCACAGACAGCGCTATCAATTTGCTTTGGCGCTAAAGGAGGCTTTAGGTGATCAAGCTGATTTGTTTGGCCGTGGTTTCAACGATTTCAATGACAAATGGGATGTTTTAGCTCCTTATAAATATTCTATAGCCATTGAGAATTGTGCCACTGATGATTATATTACGGAAAAGTTAAACGATTGTTATCTGGCCCACACCTTTCCTTTCTATTATGGGGCGCCTAACGTCGGTTCTTATTTTTCTGCCAATTCTTATGAGCCAATTGATATTAGTGACTTAGAAGGATCTATAAAGAAAATTAAAGATATTATTAATAACCCCAATCACTATCAAGATCATTTACCAAACATCATTGAGTCAAAATTGCAATACTTAAACCATTACCAACTTTTTCCTTTAATTGTTGAGTTAATGCGCGATTGGCCGGCGAATCAACCCAGAGAAAAAATTATTTTAAAAAATGTCAGCAGTCGTCTTTCTTGCGATAATTACCTTCGGATCGTCCGTGACAAATTAAGAATGGTTTATAGTAGAATTACTAAACGTTAATTATGCCAAAGAAAATTTTATTAATTAGCGCCGCCTCGGAAGAGCCATATGGCGACGGCAGAGTCAAAAAACCAAGCGTAAAAATTGACGACCAAAGTCATTACCCGCTCGGCATTGCTTATCTGCATTCATACTTGGAGGCTCAGGGGCATGAAGTAAAAACTTTGTTTTTGTGTAGTTATAATCATGAAGAATCCGAAGCAATTGTCAAAGAAACTTTAGGCCATTGGTTGCCAGATGTCGTTGGTTTTCAAGTTTTAGCTGATAATCGACTCAGCACCTATAAATTTATTGATTTTTTTCATGAAGTATATCCATCTATTAAATTATTGGCCGGTGGTATCCACGCGTCAATAATGTACAAACAATTAATTACAAAATTTCCTTATTTGATTATTGTGAGAGGCGAAGGTGAATTAACTTTTGCGGAATTATCTACAAAAATATTTGCCGAAAAACCCCAACTAGAAGAAATAGACGGTATTGCTTTTTGGAAGGACGGCGAGATATTGGCTACTAGACCCAGGGCTTTAATAGAAGACTTGGATTCACTGCCTTGGCCAAAACATGAAATATTTTTTAATGATAAGAGAACTCTGGGTAATTTACTAACTACTCGTGGCTGTCCTTTTAATTGTAGTTTTTGTTGTTTAGATACTATTTCCAGACGTCGGGTTCGTTATCGTTCAGTTAAAAATGTGGTTGATGAAATAGAATACATGATTAATAAATTTCCTCAACTAAGTAGAATTTGGATTCATGATGATACTTTTTTCATCAACAATCAGAGGGCCATTGATTTTTGTGATGAAGTAATTAAGAGAAAAATTAATATAAAATTTGTTTGCAGTGGTCGTTTTAAGCCATTATCAGAGTTGTTAATTAAAAAATTAGAAGAAGCTAATTTTGTTCATATTTGTCTTGGCTTGGAAAGTGGCAATCAGCAAATATTAAATAAAGCGCATAAGGGTATTATGCGACAAGATGTTATTAATGCCTTTGAACTGTTTGCCAAGTCTAAAATAAACATCTTCCCCTTCCTCGTTGTTGGTTTGCCGGGGGAGACTGAGACTACGATCGCTGACACTGGTTTATTTGTCCAAGAGCTTCAGCGAATTAAGTATGTGCATTATATGGAAGGCATAGCTATTTTAATGGTTTATCCTGGTGCCGAAATTTATGAGATAGCTAAAGAGGCCGGCATAATCAACGACAATTATTGGTTAAAAGATAAGCCAACACCATTTTTTCTAGCCGAACATAGTCAGGCAGAATTGTTTGCTTTTAAGGAATTGCTTTTGGATTATATTTGTTGCGACAGGATCTTCCGTCCTAGGGCGTTTAGATTGCAGTGGCGAATGATCCCTTATATTATTGGAGACAAAACCGTTAGAGATGACTTTATGTTGAATAGTTTAAAAAAAATTCATTTGTTAAGTTTTGCCAGATTTTTAGTTATCAGGCTTAGAGTTTTAAGAAAGAAACTAAAAAAACATTAATTTATGATTATTTTAAAAATGGCAGATGGTTTGGGAGGACAAATGTCGCGCTATGCTTTGGGGCGTTACTTGGCAGTTAAAAATAATACAGACTTGCTACTTGATTTATCTTTTTATAAAAGTAAACATAATTTTGCCGAATGTGATACGCGATTCTTTAGCTTAAACCAATTTCAAATTAACGCTCAAATAGCCAGTCAGCCACAAATAAAAAAACTAAAAACTAATCGTTATTTAAAAAAATTGGGCTTTGTTAAGCGTGGCCATATTATTAATGAATTTGACGATATTGCTTTAGATAATTTTAGACCCGTTGGCGATTGTTATATTGAATCTGGCGCTGGAGCGTTAAGGCCCTGGACAGAAATAAGACAGACCCTTTTAAAAGAATTTTCTTTAAAAGAAGAATTTGCATTAGATAATCAACTTGTAAAATCTTTTTCAAACAAGACTGTGGCCATGCATTTTCGGCGTGGCGACAAGGCGAATAACCCTATTGTTAATAAAGTCCATGGTGTTTGTTCAAATGAATATTATCAGCAAGCCTTGGATTATTTAAATAAAAAATTAGGTGATTTCGAATTATTGATTTTTTCCGACGAGCCAGAGTGGGTTAAGGATAATTTAAAATTTTCTCAGCCATTTAGATATGCCAAGGAGTATCAATTGTCAGATAATCAAGAGATGATTTTAATGAGCCGTTGTGCTCACCAAATTACAGCTAATAGTGGTTTTAGTTTGTGGGCAGCTTGGCTAAACAATAATGAAAATAAAATTGTGATTATACCTAAAAAAATGGTCAATATTGAAGAACTGGAAAGTGATAATAATATTCCCGCCGGTTGGATTAGATTGTGAAATAAAATTTGTATATGAATTGTAAAATTAGTAGTATTGGTATTGATATTATTGATATTAAGAGATTTAATAAATATGCCAAAAATAGGGACGATAAGTTTTTGTTGAATAATTTTAGCCGGCAGGAGCTTGACTATTGTTTTGCCTATAAAGACGCAGTCATTCATTTGGCTGGAACCTTTGCCGCCAAAGAGGCAGTTTTTAAAGCCTTGAATAGAAAAAATATCTTGCAATCAAGTATAGAGATAAGAAGAAAGCCAAGTGGACGACCTACGATATGGATGAAAAATAAAGAGCAGAAAAAAATCTTAGTTTCCATCAGCCATACAGGACAAATTGCCGTGGCTGTGGCCGTAAAACAATGAATGTAAAAAAATGTATTGTCTTAGATTTGGATAACACCCTGTGGGGTGGCATTGTTGGTGAAGACGGTTTGTCTGGTTTGAATCTGTCGTTAAGCGGTGTTGGCGCTGGTTTTATAGCTTTTCAGCAAGCACTTTTGGATTTATATAATCGTGGGGTAATTTTAGCCATAAATAGTCGTAATAATTTTGCAGATGCTATGAAAGTGATTAGGGAACACCCCAATATGATTTTAAAAGAACCCCATTTTGCTGCCGTGAGAATTAATTGGGATGATAAAGCGACAAATCTGGTTGAATTGGCCAAGGAAATTAACATTGGCCTTGATTCAATGGTTTTTTTGGATGATGACCCGACCAACAGAGCAATGGTTAGGGCGACATTACCAGCGGTAGATGTTCCTGAGCTGCCGCTTGACTCGGCTGATTATGCTAAGTTTTTGATAGATCTACCTTATTTTCCCGCTGTAGCTTTAACCGATGAAGATAAAATGAGAGGTAATTTATATGTGACAGAAAGGTTGCGCTTGGAAGCCGAAAAAACTTTTAGTAATCGTAATGAATTTTTAAAAAGCCTGGGTTTGGAATTACAAATTTTTATTGACAATTCATCGTCCGTGGCCAGATTGGCTCAATTAACTGAAAAAACCAATCAATTTAATATCAACAAGCAACCACTTACAGAAGATGAAATATTATCATTAATTAATAAGGCTGAATATAAAATTTTTTATGGCCGATTAACTGATCGTTTTGGTGATCATGGTATAGTCAATTTGGCTATTATTAAAAATCAAGCAGATAGTTGGCACTTAGAACAATTATTAATGAGTTGCCGAGTTATCGGCAGGGGCGTTGAGGAGGCCTTTTTGTCTTCTGTTGGTCAAGTCGCTAAGAATAATAAAATTGAACAACTGTCAATAAATTTCAGACAGACAGAAAAGAATAAACCGGCTGAAGTTTTTGTGAATAAATATTTTAAAGACAATAAGGCTTTAATCGATTATATAATTAATCCACCAAGTTGGATAAACATTAAATATGGATAAATTTAATCAAATAATTTTTGACATTTTTAAGCTTTCAGCTGGCGATATCAAAGATTCGCTAACCCCTAAGGATATTCCTGATTGGGATTCTATGAATTATTTATTATTTATTGCTGAGCTAGAAAAAGAATTTAAAATTTCTTTTAGCATGGATGAGGTTTTAACAGCCGAATCTTTGGGGGCGATTAAAAGCGTTTTGCGCAGTAAAGGTATAAATATATGAAGGCTAAAATAAAAAGTTTTGCAGAAATTAATATTGGCGACAAAGCTTCTTTCAGGCGACTTGTTAGCGAAGAAGATTTGACTAAATTTGCCGAGTTGAGTGGCGATTATAATCCTTTGCATATGGATGAAGAATATGCCACAAAGACAGAGTTTGGCGTTCGTGTGGTTCATGGCTTCCTCTTAGGAGCTTGGGTATCGAGATTAGTGGGTATGGAATTACCGGGAGCCAATGCCTTGTTGTTAAAAGAATCTTTGGCATTTAAAAAGCCGGTGAGAATTGGTGATGAAATATTGATTGCCGGCGAAGTGGTTTGCAAAAGTCAAGTGGGACAATTAATTGAATTAAACATAACTATTAACCGTCAGCAGGAGATTTTGGTTAGCGGCTCGGTTTTTGTTAAGGTTCTAAAATAAATGTCTGATGATTTATCAAAACAAAATAAACAAGTAGTGGTTGTTGCCGGCGGTTTTGGCTATTTGGGTTCTTTTATTGTTGATCAATTAATAGCCAATGATTTTAAAGTGGTTGTTATTTGCCGTCAAGACAATCAAACCTCTGCTTTGACAGATAAAGATGGGGTTTATTTTTTTGCAGCGGATATAACCGATTACGAAGCTATACTTAAAGTGGCTACTGAAGTTAAAAATATTTTCGGTTCTGTTTTTGCCGTAATCCAAGCCACGGGCGCTACTTGCTCCGGCTTATCAATTTTTAGCGGTTCCGCCCTTGATTTTAGTAAACAGTTTGCTGTTAATGTTTCAGGTTCTTTTAATTTGTTTAAAGCTTTTAAACCAATAATATCTGATAACGGCGCTATCATTGGTATTACTTCCAAGGCAATTGAAGCAGGAGCTAACTATATGGTAGCTGGTGCCTATTTATTAGCCAAGCAGGCTCTTAGAAATTTACTTAAGGCTTTGGCACGAGAACTTCAAACTCAATCAATTAGAGTTTATGCCGTGGCACCGGCTTTTATGCCAGGGGGCCTGAATAGTAATTTGCCACCTAAAGTTATGGAGTTTATTCAAGTCAAAAGCAAGCCCGAAGACATAACTAAGCCGGAGGCGGTAGCGCAAGTGGTTATTAAATTAATTAATGACAAAGCCAAGACATTCAGTGGCCAATCAATTACTGTGCCCGAAGACAAGGCTACTGATTTATAATATGTCAGTGATGATAAAAGTTAAAAAAAAATTAATTTCGTTATTTAGTAACCCCAAAATTTTTTTGACAAAAATTAAAAAAAAGTTGGTTTTATTAATGACTAATCCTTTGGGTCATTTTATTTTTGACCCGTTGGAGAAACTAATAAACCCTTATCCAAAGGAATCCAGTATTAAAGGTTTGGGCAAGGGTTACTCGGTGGTGATAATAACCGGCGCTGATGATTTGGCGATGCTAGAAGATGTAATCATTTCAATTGATCAAGAATTAGCTGGAACGCCGGCAGAAATAATTTTGGTTGGGCCGGCAAAAATAAAATTAAGTCGACAGTTCAATGTGCCAGTTAAGATTATAACCTATCGTGATATAAAGTTTTTAACCCCAATGATTACAAGAAAAAAGAATCTAGGAGTTAAGTCTTGTCAGTATAATAAGGTGGTTGTGACTCATGATTATGTTTTATTTGAAGCTGGTTGGAGGGCGGGTTGGGATAGGTTCGGCGATGATTTTGACATTGCTATGAATAAAATGAAAAATCAAGATGGTTCCCGTTTTAGGGATTGGTTGGCTTGGGATTATCCTGGGATTGGTGTTGGTTTTTTGCCATACACGGCTGAAGTGACACCTTACCAATTTATTAATGGTACTTATTTTGTGATTAAGCGAGATTTTTATTTAGCTAACCCTCTAAACGAAAAATTACGCTGGGGTGAAGGCGAGGATATTGAATGGTCAAAACGCATCAGGACAAAAACTGTTTTTAAATTTAATCCCCATAGTTCGGTTAAGTGCGCTAAATTCAAACCGCCCATAAAAGATTGGGATAACAATTCTATGGCTTTGCAAAAAATTTTTAGCCAAGAACTTTTAGATTAATTTTGATTTTTATTATATGGAAATTTCCTGGTCAATTGTCAAAGAAATAATTAGAAAACGAAATATTTTTATTGAGGCTGTTTTGGGTCGTTCGGCTTGTGTGGGTTTAGATGTCTTGCAGACTAAAATTAAAAATAATCAAGGAAAAATTAGATTTATTAATGTGCAAAAGGGTAGATTGGATTTACTTTTAAGTTGGCTCAACGGCGCTAAGCGACCAAAAGCAAAATTGATTAAGCCTTATATTATTAGTCGGGGTGTTTTTGGTCTAATAAAGCAACAAGAATCTTTGAAATGGCTAAAAATAAAAAAAGCCAAATATTTATTTATGGATACTTGGTCCGAATTAAGTGATCAAAAATTTACTCACAAAAAAGATGGTTGGTCTTTTTGTTGTAGTTTTACCGATATTAATTTTAAATCAAATTTTAGTGATATATTTTCTTGCGAGGGCTGGCTAAGCGATGAAGAAATAGTTTATTATTACAAAACATTTTTTGAATGGTGGCGACAGCATTATGTTGGTAAAAAAATTATTATTATGTTTTATTCGCCTAAATTTGACCAGCGGGAAAAATTCAAAGAACGTGTTTATAGAATAAATCAGTTAATTTCGCGAGTGTCAGCAAACTATGGTTTTGTCGCCACCTTAGAACTTGATGATAATCAGGTTTTTATTGAGCCCTTTGATTATCATTATTCCGGGAAAACCCTACAAGCGTTTGTTGACAAATGGTCTGAATTGGAGAAGAATTAAATAAACATTAAATTTTTAGTATGATAAAAGCTATAATTTTTGATTTAGACGGTGTTTTGATTGACGCTACGGAATGGCACTATGAGGCTTTGAATAAGTCCTTAAATTTGTTTGGTTACGCTATCGGTCGTGATGATCATTTAAAAATTTATAACGGTTTACCAACCAATGAAAAATTAAAAATTATGAGCGAGAAGCAGGGTCTGCCGGAAGGACTCCATGGAATAATCAAGGCCATGAAAAAACAGTACACCGACGACGTAGTTAGTCAGAGATGTCGGCCGGATCATACTAAACAACTAATGTTGGCCCAATTAAAAAATCGTGGCTATAAATTGGCTTGTTGCAGTAACGCTCAAAAATATTCTGTTATGAATATGTTGAATAGGGCGCAAATTGATTATTTCTTTCATGAAATAGTCGGCAATGATGAAGGCTTTGAGCCAAAACCACAGCCAGATATTTATTTGGTGGCTTTTGAAAGATTGGGTGTTAGTCCTGAAGAGGTGGTAATCGTGGAAGATGCGCCTCACGGTATTGAAGCGGCTAAGGCCAGTGGTGCTCAAGTGATTGCTGTTAGGGGCTATGAAGATGTTAATTTATCATTGTTTACTAACTTTAAATTGCTTTAATATGAAAAAACTCAACTTGGAAAATTTTATCAGAGGCTGGATAGTGGGTGATTTTGAGCCAGCTTTGTTTAAAAACAAAGACGTGGAGGTGGCTTTGCAAAGATATAAGACTGGTCAGACAGAACAAGCTCATCGCCATGACATTGCCACTGAATATACAATTATTACTAAAGGTGTTTTTAGGATGAAAGATGAGGTTTTGAGAGAAAATGATATTGTTGTAATTGAGCCGGGAGAAGCAGTTGATTTTGAGTGTCTGGAAGAAGGCGCCACCTTGGTTATCAAAACCCCATCTGTTAAAGGTGATAAATATGATACTAGTGGCCAATTTATGCCATTGGTTAATCAAGCCTCAAACAAGGTTTTAAATATTGTTATTCCTATGGCCGGCGCTGGTTCTCGTTTTAAAGAAGCGGGCTACACTTTCCCCAAACCGTTAATTGATGTTAATGGCAAACCAATGATTCAGTTGGTGATTGAAAATTTAAAACCGAATTGTCCTCATAAATTTATTTTTATTTGTCAAAAAGAACATTATGAAACTTATTCTTTAAATGAAATTTTTAACAATTTAGTTGGCCGAGAAAATTATGAGTGCGTACAACTCACTTCAATGACTCAAGGCGCGGCTTGCACAGTACTGACGGCCGTAGAGCATATCAGTAATGATAATGATTTGATTATTGCCAACTCCGATCAGCTAATTGATGTTAAGTTAGATGATTATATAAATTTTTCCAGAAATGCCAATGCCCAGGGTACGATTATGACTTTTGAATCCAGTCATCCCAAGTGGAGTTATGCTCGGCTTGATGAAGTGGGTAATGTTTTGGAAGTGGCCGAGAAAAAAGTCATTTCCAATAAGGCCACAGTCGGCGTTTATTATTTTAGTGAAGGTCGGCGTTTTGTGGAGGGTGTGCAAAAGATGATTGCTAAAGATATTAGAGTTAATAACGAATTTTATGTCTGCCCGACTTATAATGAGTTGATTATCGATGGCCATAGAATAAAAACCTGGGATATTTTACGCGAGCAAATGCATGGCCTGGGTACCCCGGAGGATTTGCAAAATTATTTGACTTGGTTAGAGAAAGATAGATAATTTAAATAAATCCAAGGCTTAGCTTTGACATAATAATTTAAAATATTTATAATAGCGCTAATTTATAGTTCCTTTTGATAATATTTGAGGTTTACTATGCCATACAAAAAAATTCACGTTATTACTCACCGAGGCCTTGATCCTGATCGCCAAGATTCGCCCAATGGTTTTCCGACCGAAAGTTCTAAAGAAGCTTTCCAAGAGCATCTTAATTACGGCTTTGGCCTTGAGTTTGACGTCAATTTTACAAAAGATAGCCAAGTGGTTATTTTTCACGACGCCGGTTTAAAAAGAATCAGTGGTGGCGAGAGTGAGTCACTTTTTGTTGATTTAACCGCCGAAGAAGTGAGACAGCTAGTTTTGGGGCAAAATAATCATTTTTGTTTTTTACAAGAGCTTTTGCCTTGGCTCCGTCAAAATCCTGTGGCAATCAGCGCCCTACACTTAAAAGGTAAATTTCAAAGCTCCAAGTATCTTGATATTTTGGTTGATTTTTTATCAGCTTTTTCTGATGTATTTGATCGTTTGATTATTTTTGATGTAAAAATTGAAACAGCCAAATATTTAAAAGAACGCTTACCGCGACTCAGTTTGGCGCCATCAGTAGCTCATGATTATGACATCGAACGCTTTAATCAATGTGTCTCGGGCACTTTATTGAGTGTGGCAGAGGTTCTTGCCAACAAGCAATTATTCTCTTGGGTTTGGCTGGATGAATGGGATTTGGTTGACAGAAATGACGGGCAAAAGAAATTCTATACCAAAGAGGTGCTTGAAAATTTTAAAAAAGAAGGTTTTAAGATTGCTTTAGTTACGCCGGAATTGCACGGCACTTCACCTGGACTTCTGGGCGGCGAAGCTCATCCTGATGCAGTTACAAGTAGATTATTTCAACGCATTGAGGAAATAATCAGCCTTGAGCCGGACGCTCTCTGCACTGATCATCCCAGTAGAGTTCGACAAATGTATTAGAAAATAACCTTATAAGACAAATTTAAAAAAGCCCTGATTTATATCAGGGCTTTTAGTTAATAACTAACGCTTGAAAGATCTGTAAGTATTTCACTTTTTTCCCCACAGGTCGGACAAACAGCTATCTCTAAAGGCTCAGAAGATGATTTCCATACTTCCTCTTCCTTTTTTTGCCCGCATTTAGTGCAACTAAACTTTTGGGTTAATTCATGGCGTCGCATTCGTTTACTGCAACATTTTTTGACAAAGAAGCTCCTTTTGATACCGAATAAGCCAGTAATCGGCTTTAAGTAAGGCTCTCCTGCTTTTTCAAAATTATGATTTTCGCAAACATAAATCATAAACTCTCCTTTTTTGTAAATTTTATATTACCTTAAAAAAGTAAAAAATTGTTAATTTTAAAGAATATTAATGAATTTTTGATATTTAATCATAGATATCATTTTTTGTCAATATTTTTTAGCTTAATTTATTGGACAAAGCAGGAAAATGCCTATAAAATAAAGCTGATAGCTTATGATTGCCCTAATTTCCAACGGACATCCTTTAGTAGAAATTAGCATTAAAACGCTGGTTGGTTATTTAGAGTCCTTTAATATTCCGGTTAGAGCTGTTTATTTAAATCAAATCGGTTCGGTGTCGGATAAGGTTATTGAACAAATTAAAGAACTAACCAAGGATTCTGTTTTTGTTGGTTTTTCTTTAATGAGTAAGGACGTCTTAGAATTAACACCCTTATTTAAAGCCCTAAAAGAAGTTAATAAAACAATTGTTTGGGGAGGTATCCATGCTACGGCCTTGCCTGAAGAATCCTTGGACACGGCTGATTTTGTTTGCGTGGGCGAGGGTGAGGAGCCGATAAGGTTGTTATATGAAAAACTAAAAAATAAACAATTGGGATTTGATATTCCCAATATTGGCTATAAACAAAACAACCAAAAGATTTTAAATCAAACTACCTTTTTTTTAAATTCCTTAGACGAGACGCCTTATCCCGACTATGAATTTAAAGACAGCTTTGTTTACCTTCATGATAAAAAAGAGTTAATTAAAATTTCACTTGATCCAATCGGCAAGCAAGAAGTTTTGGGTTTTGATTCTTTTTTGTATTACAGTCAGCGAGGTTGCCGTTTTGCCTGTACTTATTGCTCCAACTCTCTTTATCATGATTTGGCTCGTGCCTGTCAGCGACAATGGTATCGTTTGGCCAGTCCGGCGCGAGTTAAGGCCGAGCTGTCGCGTTATGCGCGACTTTTGCCTTTTCTTAAAGGCATAGCTTTAAATGACGATGATTTTTTAGCCAGAAGTTTAGAGGATATAACCGAAATTACCAATTTTATTAAAAGTGAATTAAATTTGCCCTTTACTATTAATGGCATTCCTGGCTATGTGACAGAAGATAAGGTGGCGGTAATGGTTAAAAATGGTTTGACTAAAATTTCTTTCGGTGTGCAATCTGGTTCCGAGAGGATTTTGCATAAAATTTACAAACGACCGCAAACCAATGAACAGGTTCTTAGTGCCGCTAAAATTTGCGCTAAGTTTTGCGATCAGGGCTTATCGGCCGACTATGGTTTTATAACAGACAATCCTTATGAAACCGATGATGATTGGCGTGATAGCCTGCGTTTGATTATGGACTTGCCACAGCCCAGAAGTATTAGTTTGTACTCTTTGACTTTTTTTGCAGGCACCAAGCTGACCGACATGGCTTTGGCCGACGGTCATTTAAAATCTTTATCTTCGGAATTTAATAAACTTTATCAAGAAGATTTTTCTTATACTTATCCTAGCTGTTTATTTTTTTTGCAAAGTTACTATCATCGTTTCGTGCCAGACAAAATTGGTTATTGGCTAATGACAGATAGTGTTATTCGCAAATTTTATTATTGGCCAGTCAGATGGGTTGTTATTACAGCGGTTAAACAAAGAGTTTTAATAAAAAAAATATCACAAATCGGCCAATCGTTAAAAGATTTTATTTTCAAAGTTAAAAGAAAAATTATTTACTTAACAACCAATCGTTTACTTCACTTGCTGGCCGATCCTTTAGAAAAAATTCGCAACCGTAGCCATAAAAAATTAAATATTAATAATGTTGCCAAAGGTTGGTCGGTGGTGATTATTACGGGCGCTAAAGATTTAGTTTTGTTGGAAAAAGTTATTGCTTCGGTTGATAGAGAATTGGCAGGCAGTCCGGCAGAAATAATTTTAGTCGGTCCGCCTAATCTGCAGTTGAGCCAAAAATTCAAGCTACCGATTAAGCACTTGGTTTATCGTGATATTAATATTTTGCCACCTTTAATTACTCGCAAAAAAAATCTTGGTGTGTCTCTTTGTGTTTATGATAAAGTTGCCGTTTGTCATGATTATGTCGTTTTTCAACCAGGTTGGCTAAAGGGCTGGAATGACTTTGGCGATGACTTTGAGGTTGCTATGAACCAAATCAAAAATTATGAGGGCATTCGTCATTTTGATTGGTTGGTTTGGGATTATCCACAGCTTGGCCCGGGTTTTTTGCCATACCATGCCGAAGTTAGTCGATATCAGTATATCAGTGGCACTTATTTTGTTGCTAAAAGAGATTTTTATTTAGCCAATCCTTTAAACGAAAAATTACGCTGGGGTGAAGGTGAAGATGTGGAGTGGTCAAAAAGGATTCGGACTAAAATCGTTTTTAAATTTAATCAACACAGCACGGTACAATTAGCTAGGCCCAAAGGCTCAATAAATGATCATATTACTTGGCTTGCCAATTCAAAATTATTAAATAAAATTTTTGAAAATTATAATTATAAAACCAATGATTGAAAAAAATTATTTAGACAAAAAAATTAGGAAAATTCCTAATTTTCCTAAGGAGGGGATTTTGTTTTATGATATCACTACTTTATTTGAAGACGCCGAAGCCTTAAGGTTGATGGCCGATGACATAGCTGGAAAATACATTGGGCGAAAAATCGACAAAGTTGTCGGCATTGATGCTCGCGGTTTTTTGTTGGCTTCAATCTTGGCCTACAAATTAGAGGCAGGCGTGGCGATTGTTCGCAAAAAGGGAAAATTACCCTACAAGACCATTGATGCTAGTTATGAAAAAGAATATGGCACCGACACTATCGAAATGCACATAGACGCTATTAAGCACGGAGAAACCGTGGTGGTGGTTGATGATTTATTGGCTACTGGTGGCACTATGCTGGCGACAGTTGATTTGGTTGAACGCTTGGGTGGCAAGATTTTGGGTTTGGAGTTTGTGGTTAATTTAAGCTTTTTGTCGGGCTTAGATAAGCTTAAAAATAAAAATTATCCGATTAGCTATTTAATTGATTATGACAGCGAGACCATGGGTGTAGACACAAACAATATTTCTTCGGTTAACATTTTAACAAATCAGCCTGTTGAAAGAATTTTCTCGCAAAAAATCAAAGTCGGCATTATTGGTGGCTCTGGTTTGGATAATTCTAATTGGTTATCGGGTGACAAGAAAGAATCTTTGATTATGACGCCCTTTGGTCAGACTTCTTCGCCAATTACCGAAGGGCTGATTAATGGCGTGGCCGTAGCTATTTTGGCTCGTCATGGTCACCAGCATGAACTTGCGCCAAGCAAGGTGCCGTACAGAGCTAATCTCTGGGCGTTAAAAGAACTTGGCTGTACTCATATTTTAGCCACCACTGCTTGCGGTTCCTTGCGTCAAGAAATCAAGCCTAGCGATTTGGTTTTTCCTGATCAATTTATTGATCATACTAAACAGCGTGATTTAACAATTTTTGAAGACAAGGTTGAACACACAGCTATGGCCGAACCGTTTTGTTTGGACTTAAGAAAACTTTTATCACAAACCGCCAACGATTTGGGTTTTAGTTGCCATCGGCAAGGTACGGTTATTACTATTGAAGGACCGCGTTTTTCCACCAAAGCTGAATCAAGGTTGTTTAAAAGCTGGGGCGCTGATATTATTAATATGTCAACCGTACCAGAGGTGATTATAGCTCGCGAACTTGGCTTATGCTATCAGGCTATAGCTATGTCAACTGATTATGATGCTTGGCGTGATAACGAGGAATCGGTTAGCTGGGAAATGATTAAAACCATTATGGCAGAAAATGTTGATAAGGTGAAAAAAATAATCACGGAAGTATTGCCTAAAATTAGCTAATTAATAATATTTTTAATTATTTAGAGTCTAAAGGTTAATAAAGTAAAGTTTTTTTGTTTGTATTGACAAATTATTATAATTGTTATATCATATCTTATTAAATTGTTTCTTTCAAAACTTAATAAAAATTTTAAAACAAATTAAAGGGAGATAGAATGGATAATCCAAGTGAGTTTTTTTCTGAGGTATTGTTTCGAAAAGAGTTGAAATTACCTGAATGGTTGAAAGAGAAAATGGAAAAAGATGAAAAACTTAAACTTCTCAATGGAGTTGTATGTGAATTTATTGAATTAAAGCAAGACATTTCCGGTGGAAAATTCATTGAGATAATTGACGAAAAAATACAAATTGAGGATGAAAATAAGTATTTGTCAAGTGAATTGGTTAATGAATTGCTATATTGTACTCTTGTTGAGGGCGAGGATAAAAAAGACGATGTGTTTGATGAATTCGTAAAAGAAGCTTTTGTCTCTTCTAGGCCATGGCCATCTGATCGTATGTTCAGCGCAACAATTGCTAATTTGCCCTCTCAGGACCGGTTGCTCGCCCTTTTGTCTGAAGATCTAACTCCATCTATTATAATCTTCGTCCAACTTGAGGCGTCCAAAGAACCGAGATGGATGTCTTTGCAATATGGCTATGGAAGTATAATCAAAAAAGGTGTGCTGGTTTGCTTTTTCCGTAAAAAAGAATAATAAGCTCTTGTTAACTTTTGTTATATGCGACTCTAAAAAGAGTCGCATTTTTTATTTGCTTTTTAGGGTAATATTTATTAAGCTTATATTAAAGAAAATAAAATAATTTTAATAAATTATGATTAGTCAAAAAGAGATAAAACAGTTAGCCGGGCTATTAAAGAAGATAGATAACCCCCACGAGGGCTTGCCTCAACCAGTTTTTGATGCTTTGGTTAATGTTGTGCCTTTTGTGGCTTGTGAGGTAATTATTATTAATGACAAAAAGGGTGTTTTAATGACTTGGCGCGATGATAAATGGTGGCGTGGCTGGCATTTCCCTGGCGGACTTTTGCGTTTTAGGGAATGTTTTGAAGAGCGGATAGAACAAGTTGCTTGGCAAGAGCTTGGTATCAATATAAGCACCTTTGAATTTTTATTTATTAAGAACCATGAGCAATGTGCTCGTGGTCATGCTGTCTCTTTGGTTTTTTTGTGCCAAACAGAAATGAAGCCAAAAACAGGTAGATTTTTTAAAAAAATGCCGAAAAACATCGTTGATGGTACTGAAGAGATGTGGGAATATTTGAAGCAAACAAAGAAGTTTAAAAATTTATTGAAATAATTTTTGATTTTATCGTAATAATTTTTATTAAGTGATATGGAAGAGAATAATTTTAAAATAGTGCCAGTGGAGATTAGCGCCAGGCATATTCATTTGTCGGCAGACGATTTTGCCAAACTTTTTCCTCATTTACCTAATTTGGAAAAAGATCATGATTTAAAACAACCACAAATGTTTGCTAGTCGACAATTTGTGACGATTGTGGGCACTAACGACAAGAAATTATCGGTCAGAGTTCTTGGTCCGCACCGAGATACCACGCAAATAGAATTAAGCTGGTCGGAGGCGCATAGGCTTGGCTTAAAACCACCCATAAAAATATCCGGTGATTTAGATGGCAGTGTTGGAGTAACGATAAGCACGCCGGAAGCCAGTCTTAAGTTGACAAAAGGTTTGATTGTGGCTAAGCGCCATTTGCATATTGACCCGACGACGGCCGTTGCTTGGCACTTGCAAGAGGGTCAAATAATCAGCGCCGAATTTTTAGGCCCCAGAGGCGCAATTTTAGGTGAGATTATGGTTAGGCTATTGCCGGATGCCAAGCCGAGTTTGCATTTGGACACTGATGAAGGTAATGCAGTTGGTATTTTCGATTCTAGTCAGGCAAAATTATTATATTAAATAATTTAAAAATATGAATAAAAAAAATTTAATCTTGATTTTAGCGATTATCGCTTTGGCCGTGGCTTCTCGTTTAGTCAAACATCCGCCGAATTTTACACCGGTGGTGGCGATGAGTATTTTTGCCGGTTATTATTTAAACAAAAAATGGGGCTGGCTCTTGCCGATGGTGGCCATGTTTTTAAGTGATGCGTTTATTGGTTTTTACGATTGGCGTTTAATGGCGGTGGTCTATTTAAGTATTGGCTTAAGTTTTGTTTTGGGTTATGGATTTAAGCGCTTTGGCAATTGGCGTTCGGTTTTGGCTTGCTCGCTAACCGCTTCGGTATTATTTTTTATCTTGACAAATTTTGCCGTCTGGGCACTGTATCAATGGTATCCGCATACTTGGGCGGGGTTGCTTAATTGTTTTGTCATGGCTTTACCTTTCTTTAAAAATACCTTAGCTGGCGATTTGGTGTATAGCGTGGCTTTATTTGGCACCTATGAGTTTGCTTGGTTCTATGTTAACCAAAAGCAGACAAAATTAATGAAAATATAAATTTTCATGAGAAAATATTTTAGTAAAATAAAAAAATATTTAAAAGACAATTCATGGTCTTTGTCGTGGCTTCGTCTATTGAGAGAGCTGAGAATTGTTGATCACGATTTAAATCCGGCCTTTTCCCAGGAAGGCGAGGATTTGATTTTGAATTCTTATTTTTTGAAAAAAGACAAAGGTTTTTATGTTGATATTGGCGCTAATCATCCTAAAAAATTTTCCAGCAGTTATTTATTTTACTTAAGAGGTTGGCGGGGTATTAATATTGATCCATGGCCAAAGGCCAAAGATTTATTTGCTAAATATCGTCCTGATGATATTTTTGTTAATTGCGGAGTGGCTAATGAAGATAATCTTTTAGACTACTATTGTTTTAATTCTTCGCTTGTAAATACTTTTAATGCAGTTGAAGCTAAACAATTAGAGAATAATCCTGACAGTGGCTGTAAATTGTTGGCAGTAAAAAAAATTAAAGTCAGGCGTTTGGCTGATATCCTCTTGGAACATGATAGTTTTATAGCTACTCGGCAAATAGATTTTATGAATATTGATGTTGAGGGTGGTGAAATAGCGGTTTTAGAATCAAATAATTGGGATAAGTATATACCTAGTTTTATTGCCGTTGAGATTCATGGCTTTAATCTGCACTATCCGGAAAAATTTGAAGTTCATAATTTTTTAGTGGCCAAAGGCTATCACTTAATAGCCAAAACTCAATTAACCGTGATTTACAAGCACCAAGCTTATGAAATTTGAAACACCGATTCTTTTTATTGTTTTCAACCGTGCCGAATCAACAGCTCGGGTGTTTGAGGCCATTAAAAAACTGCAACCAACCCGACTATTTATTGTGGCTGACGGACCAAGAAATCAAACTGATCAGGCTGGTTGCGACGCTGTTAGGCAAATAGTCAAACAAATTGACTGGGACTGTCAGGCTAAATTTTTGTTTAGAGAAAAAAATGTTGGTGTTAAACTGGGCGGTTCTTCGGCTATTGATTGGTTTTTTTCTCAGGTGGAGCAGGGGATAATTTTGGAAGATGATTGTTTGCCCGAACAATCTTTTTTTTGGTTTTGCCAAGAGCTTTTAGAACGTTACCAAAATAATGAGCGCATTATGCATATTAGTGGTAATAATTTTCAAGAGCACCACATCGCTGATAGTTATTATTTTTCGCAGATTCCTCATATTTGGGGCTGGGCGACTTGGCGCCGTGCTTGGCAATATTATGATATTAACGCCAGAACTTGGCCGGAATTTGCCAGAACTGGCAAACTTGAAAAATTATTTCCCAAAAAGATTCAGCAAATATTTTGGCGTGATGTTTTTAATAAGGAATATTTGGGGCTGGACAATGGTTGGGATTTCCAATGGGCCTTGGCCATGTTTGAACACGACGGTTTGGCCATTCATCCTCAGGTTAATTTAATTTCTAATATTGGTTTTGGTGAGAACGCCTCTCATTCCTTTGATCCTTTAAGCTCCTTTGCTAATCGATCCACCGCCCCCTTGGCTTTTCCGCTTAAACATCCCGCTTCGATGGTTGTTGACAGTCGAGCCGATAATTTAGTTATGACTAAAAATCTAGGTGCCACTTATTTAAATTTTGGCCTTAAAAAAATAATGAAAAAAATCGGTATTTTTAATTTTTTAAAAAAAGTTTATTATTCTATACGAAAAATTAATTAAATATAAAACAGCCATTTGGTAAAATCACCAATAGCTATTAAAAAAATGATATTTAGAAAAGTTATACCGGGGTCTGGCAGTCGTTTAACCATAGTTGATCATAATGAATCTTATGGTCGTCATATTTTGAAGAAAGCCATAGAGGGCAAACAGATAAAAAAATGTCTTGATCTTGGCTGTGGTGGTGGTTCTGATTTGCAGATAGTGTCCAAACTTTATCCTGACTGTGAATTGTTGGGAGTGGATTTTGGTAAGTGGCATGAAGAAAAATTAAAAGCCCTTAATATTAATTTATTGGCCGTTGATATCGAAAAAGAAACCTTGCCCTTTGCTGATAACTCAATTGACTTAATTATTGCCAATCAAGTTTTTGAGCATACTAAGGAAATTTTTTGGATAAATCATGAGATCTTTCGGTGTTTGAAAGTTGGCGGTTATTTATTTTTTGGCACTCCTAATATTTTGTCTTTCCATAATAGACTGTTGATGTTGTTTGGCTGGCACCCGACGCAATTTAAATTAACATCAGCTCATGTTCGGCCGTTTTCCAAAAAAGATGTTTTGGCTTTTTACAAAAATATCGGTCAGGAGTTTTGTCAAGTTGAGGGTTTTTGGGGATCTCAATTTTATCCCTTTCCCAAGCCGATAGCCCGCTGTTTATCTCGTCTGTTTCCCAATGCTTCTTTTTCTATATTTTTTATGATTAAAAAAACTAGCCACTACAAGGATAGTTTTATCAAGTGGCCGGAATTTGCCAGTCTAGAAACTAATTATTTTGTTGGCCCTGATAAAAAAGACTAATTTGTTATGAAAATACTTTTTATTTATTCTTTGGAAGATATTCAATCGCCGGACAAGCCCTTAAGTCAGCCGGAAGAAATTAATTTTGGCTTGTCTTATATTTCCGCTGTCTTGAAGCAAGCCGGTCATGAAACCAAACTATTGCTTTTGAGTCGTCGACTGGGTCGTCGCAATCGCCAAAGCCTAGATCAAACTATTAGTCAGTTTAAACCGGATCTAATCGGTTTTTCGGCTGTCAGCACAGAGTATCCGTTTATCTGTGAGCAGGCCGATTATATTAAAAAAACCTATCCGAATATTTATTTAATAATAGGCGGACCCCACGTGTCTTTAAATCCGGCAGGAGTTTTGGATAAGGCTTTTGATGCCCTCTGCGTGGGCGAGGGTGAATATCCTGTTTTGGAGCTGGTAAATATGTTGGCTTTAGGCCAAAAACCCTCAAAAATAGCCAATTTTTGGCTTAAGGGGCCTGCTGGCATCGAGATCAACCAAACTAGGCCTTTTTTGACTGATTTGGACAGTTTGCCCTTTCCTGATCGTGAATTATGGCAGGCATGGATTGAGGACAATCCGGAAGAACGTTATTCAGTGCTGTTGGGTCGTGGCTGTCCTTTTAACTGCACTTATTGCTCTAATCACGCTTTGCGTCGCTTGGCCGATGGGCGTTATGTTCGTTTTCGATCGCCCGCTAATATTATTGCCGAAATTAAAAGCATCGCCACTAAAATTAAAAAGAAGAAAGAGATTTATCTGGAAGTCGAGACTTTCGGTGTGGACAAGGTTTGGGCTAAAGAGTTGTTTAAAGAATTGGCAGATTTTAACAAACAATTAGACGAGCCAATCGCTTATGGCGCTAATATTCGGGTGACGCCAGGAGTTGATTTTAACGATTTGTTCAAAGCTTGTCAGCAGGCTAATTTTAAATTCATCAATATTGGTTTAGAATCTGGCAGTGATCGCGTTAGGCGTCAGGCTTTAAATCGTTTTTATGACAATCAAGATGTCATAAAAACAGTGGCCACGGCCAGACAATATGGTTTGCAAGTGGCACTATTCAACATGATTGGTTTGCCGGGCGAAACTTACGAAGATTTTAAAGAAACCATTGCTGTTAATCGTCAGTGTCAGAGCGATTGGCACATGACTTCTATTTTTTACCCCTATCCTGGCACAGATTTGTATAAAATGTGCGTAGAGCAAAACTTGCTTGATGATCGTCCTAAGAAATTTTTTAAAGAAAGAGTCCGTTCGGTTTTAAAGTTGCCGAATTTCAGTCAGGGCCAAATTCAGAAAAATTTTGTTTGGTTTGATTGGTATGTTTATAAGGGTTTTAAACCTTGGCCAAAATTGTTATTAAAAGTTTTTGCTACCAAATTAAGAACTTGGCCGGAGCTTCATTATTATTTTAGACGCTTGACCAAAAGCGCTTGGCTTAAAAAAATTAAGTCTAAATTAAAATCATGAGAGTTTTAATGATCAACAAAGACGACCGTCGAGGTGGTGCTGCCAGGGTGGCCTACGATCTTAAACAGGGCTTGGAAAACAGAGGTCAAGTGGTTGATTTTTTTGTCCATAACAAAGAAACCAAAGACAAACATACCCACCTTATTGCCGACTCCAAACTTCGTTTTGCTTTGTCGCACTTGGCAGGTACAGATATTAATTTTTTTAAGACGGATTATCTTTTGCAAACAGAAGCCTTCAAACAGGCCGACATTATTCATTGCCACAACTTGCACGGTCACTATTTTTCTTTGGATACTTTATTGAAAATGAGTCAGCTTAAGCCGATTGTTTGGACACTGCATGATCTTTGGGCGGTGACGCCTTATTGCTCGCAAGCTCCCAGAAAATCATTGGTTAATGGTTTTTATACTTGCCCGATCAATTCCAGCCGGTCAATTATGAAATATTTTAATCAAATATATTTAAGCCATCACAAACGCCAGCTTTATAAAAATTTGTCTGTTAATTTGGTGGCGCCTTCGCTATGGCTTAAAAATAAATTAACAAATAGTGTTTTGGCCGATAAACCGGTATCTCTGATTCATCACGGCGTTGATTTGGATAATTTTTATCCGGAAGACAAGCTTAAATTACGCCGACAGTTGGCTTTGCCCTTGGATAAGAAAATTGTTTTGTTTGTGGCTAGTGGTGGTAAGGACAATTTATGGAAAGGCTGGTCTTATGCTGAGGAAGTAATTAAACGTTTTAAAAACAGGCCAGATGTGTTATTTTTATGTATAGGCGGGGTTAGCGGTCAAACTGATTCGGCCAATTTAAAATTTGTTGACTACCTTGATTCGGTAGAGCTTTTAGCCAAATACTTTAAGACGGCCGACGCTTTTATGTTGACCTCGGTGGCTGAAAGCTTTGCTTTGGTAATCTTAGAGGCTATGGCTGCCGGTTTGCCGGTTGTTAGCTTTGAAGTCGGCGTGGCTTCGGAAGTTGTTCAACATCAAGTTAATGGTTATTTGGCTAAATATTTGGATAGTCAAGATTTGGCTTTGGGCTTGGATTATGTTTTAGGCCTAGGGCCGTCGGCTTTGTCAAATATATTAAAATTTAATCAGGTGGTTTTACAATCAGAATTTTCTTTACCCACTATGGTTGATAATTATTTAAAGCTTTATCAAAAGTTAATCGGTTAATTTTATGTTTTTAATGGAAAAATTTTATACCATTAATTCTTTTGACTCTGTTTTTTGGCAGGGATGGTCTGTGCAATTTTTAATTCTTGGTTTTTTGCTGGTAGTTGCCGGTGGTTTTTATTTTTATTATTTAAGCGCCGGTAAAAAACAGCAATCTTTTAATAATCTTATTTTTTGGTTGTTATTTTTTGGTTGGTTGCCTTTAGCTTGGATGTCTGGAGCCACTCATTGGCATTATTGGCAAGAGTCTAGACTTTATCCTGCCGAAGCTACGGCCAAAAGACAGGCTAAACTTTGTCAATTGGATAAAAATCAAGAATTTAATGGCTTGATGTGTGATGCTTATACCACTATAGAGCGGTTGAAAAATAATTTGCCAGCCAACAGCTCTTTGTATTTACCCAATAATTTGGTTAGGCTTTATTTTGCTTTTGAATTAAGCCAAGAGTATAACTTAGTCAACGATTGCGCTCAGGCTGACGCTATTTTAAGCTATCGTAGTGCTGAAAAAATTGCCTACGAACCAAATGGTCGGGTTTATAAAATTTTGAAAGAAGATGGCCCAAACAGAGAGCTTTATGAGTGTGGTCGTTTTTCTACACCACAAGTTTTTGGCGAAGCCATATATTTCTTAGAAAGAATTAAATAATTTTATGCTTTACGTATTCTTTTTTTTATTGATAGTTATCGGCGCTTTGCTGTTGCGTTTATTTTTTAAGCAAGAAAAATTTAGCTTTTTAAAATCACTAGCCTTGTCTTATTTTTTGGGTTGGGCGGTTGTGACTGGCCAAGTGTTTATTTTTTTGTTTTACCTAAAATTAACCATGGCCAACTGGTGGCTCTGGTGGTTTGGCTTGGAAGTTGTTGTTTTGGCTGTTTGTTTATTTTTTAAAGATAAGTGGGTTATAGACGAAATTAAGGCCTGGCCAACCCAGGGCTTGGATTTTTTGAAAAGAATTTTAAAATTTCCTAAAGTTGAATTATTACTAAGTTGCTTAGTTTTAATTTTTATTGCTCTGACTTTGGTTAATGCTTTAAACCAACCTTTGACTGGCTGGGACAGTGTTGCCAATTGGTCGTTTAAAGCTAAGTCTATTTTTGAACATCAAAAAATTATTTTTGACCCAAATCAAGCTTATTTTTGGAAGGATTTTTCTTATCCCAACTATCCCTGGCAACTATCTGTCGGCTGGGCCTATCTTGGCTTCCTGATTGGCAACTTTAGTGATATGGCCAATAATTTAGTCAGTTTTGGTTTTTATTTGGGTGCGGTGATTTTGCTTTATGATTTTTTACTGAAATATACCAGTCGTCGTTTGAGCTTGTTATTTGCTTGGTTTTTGGCGTCTAGTAGCCTGTTTATGTATCATGGTTATGCTCAGTATGGCGACTTGCCTTTGGGTGCCTTGGCTTTAGCTGGCTTTATTTGTTTGTTTGAAACTTATAGACAAGTTGATTATAAAAAATATTTATTAGCCGGAATTTTTATGGGCATAGCCACCTTGAGTAAAAATGAAGCCATCTTTTTTGTTTTGGCTTCTCTGCCTTGGCTTTGGCTGTCGCTTAAGCGGTTTGATAAAAAACTCAAACAAAAAAATATTCTTTTTTATTTCATTGGTCTGGCCTCAACCTCGCTTTTTTGGTGGTTGTTTAAATTGATTAATAATTTGGGTGTCAGAAACACTGAAAGCGGTTTTTATTGGCACCCGGAAATTATTCCCAAAATTTTTGACGCCTGGTTTAGTTTTTCCAGCTTCAATCTTTTTTGGTTTGGTTTTTTCTTGATTTTAATTATGAATTTTAAAGCCATCAAACAAGACCGCCATTTATTTTTTGGCTATTTATATTTATTGTTGATTTTAGGACAGTTTATTTTTGTCTATATTTTTACCCAGTCTTATACTTATGCCCTGGACGGTACGGTTGTCTCCAGAAATATTTTAAGCTTTTTGCCCATAGCCATGATTTTAACAGCCCTTAGCTTAAAAGGCGAGTCGGCGTTGCTAAATTCAGACAATCAACATGTTTAATAAGTTAAAAAATTTAATTTGGCGTCACAAAAAAATTGTAAAATTTTTAGTCGTTGGCAGTAGCGGCGCTGTTATTGATTTTGGTATTCTGGCTTTGCTGGTTGAGTTGGCCGGTTGGCAGCCGCTTATTGCTAATTTAATTTCTTTTAGTGTGGCCATGATTAGTAATTTTTGGCTTAATAAGCTTTGGACCTGGCGCGACGGTAGCGCAGAATACAAAAAGCAGTTTGTTAAATTTACCATTACCTCAGTTGTCGGTTTAGCTATTAATAGTTTATTTTTGTGGTTGTCACTTTTAGTGGGACTTCATTATTTAATTGCCAAAATTATCGCTTCAATCGTAGTGGCAGTTTGGAATTTTGGTATTAATAATTATTGGACTTTTAGTCAATCAAAAACAAAGATTGAAATTTGAAGCGATTTTGGTTATTATTAAAAAAATCTCAAATAATTTATATGAAATTATCAATTATCATGCCCGTTTATAACGAGGCCAAGACCATTAAGGAGGTTTTGAGTCATGTTCAAAAGGCGAATTTGCCAAACAACCTGACAAGAGAAATTGTTATTATTGACGATTGTTCAACTGACGGTAGTCGAGAAATTTTAAAATCCATAGATGACCAGGAAATTAAGGTTTTTTATAAAGAAACCAACGGTGGTAAGGGTTCGGCTGTGCGATTGGGCTTAAAAGAGGCGACTGGCGATATTATTTTGATTCAGGACGCCGATTTGGAATACGATCCGGCAGAATACACCAAGCTATTATCGCCAATCTTAAACGGCCAAGCTGATGTAGTTTTCGGCTCTAGGTTTGTTGGCTCGGAAGCCAAGCGAGTTTTATTGTTTTGGCACTATCTGGGCAATCGTTTTTTAACCTTTTTGTCGAACTGCCTAACCAATCTTAATTTAACCGACATGGAGACTTGCTACAAAGTTTTTACCAGGGAAGTCGTTGACAGTTTTAAAAACAAATTAAGTGCCAATCGTTTTGGAATTGAGCCAGAACTGACAGCCTGGGTGGCTCATGGCGGTTGGCGTCTTTATGAAGTGGGTATCAGCTATCACGGCCGAACTTACGCCGAAGGCAAGAAAATAAATTGGCGCGACGGCTTGGCGGCTTTGTGGTTTATTATAAAATTTAACTGGTTTAATAACTTCAAATAAAACTGTGGTTAATTTAAGTTATCCGGAGCAGTTTTCAACTATTAATTTTATTAGGCACAACAACTATTGGATTGTTGGGGCTGGTTTATTATTATTGTTTTTGTTTTTAATTATTTATAGACTGCCCAAAAAACACAATGACAATCTGTTAAAAGCTATAGGTATAAATTATTATTGGTTGGTGGTTTTGGCGATTTGGTCATTTTTGAGTTTGGGTGATGTCTTTGCTTGGAGTAATGATTTAGTGGTTAATAAAGCCGTTCTGGGTAAGCGGGTGGAAGAGAGACAGGGCGAAAGGTTGTGCCAAATTATTTATAACACTTATGGCATGAGGCACTGTCCTTATTTGTCGTTGTATTTATCTCTGGATAAAGTGACTCTGGGCAGTAAAATTTATGTGCCAGATTCATTTGTAGCAACACGTTTTTATTTGCGTTATTTTTTGGCTGGAAAATATGTTTTGGTTGATAGTCCGAATAAGGCTGATTATTTACTGCTGATTAGCTCGTTGTATGATCATAATTATGAAAACGAAGAGCTGTCTGAATTCCGGGACGGCCAATGGCTTTCTTTGGGCCATTTTTTAATTATTAATAACACAGGTGGTGTTATTTTATTCTCTAATAAAAAATAATGTTTGGATTGTTTTTGTATTTTTTTTCTATCTTGTTGGTTGGTTGGTGTTTAACCGATTGGCTTTTTTTAAGAAGACAAGCTAATTTAATGGCTAAAATTGGCTTGGCCTATGTCACTGGCTCAGCTTTATTTGCTTTGGAACTATTTATAGCAATTTTTGGTTTTGGTTTTGTACCTAATCGTTTTTTTTATTGTTTGTTTGTTTTGCCAATAGTAATTGTTTGGTTAATCTTTGGCCTTTTTAAGAAAAGATTTTTTTCAAATAATCGTGAGAAGTTAAAAGTTTTTGATTTTCTACCGCTGACTTTATTGGCTTTACAGGTAGTTTTAGTTATGGGCTTGGCCTGGGTTAAGCCGGTAATGACGGTCGATTCTGTTGATTTTTGGTCATTCAAGCCCAGAGTTTTGTTTTATGACAGCTCTGGTTTCCTGAGTCCAGATAGTTATGATTATTGGGCTAAAATGTCTCATGCCGATTATCCTTGGCAGATAAATTTATTGATTTACGGCTTAACTATTGGCAATGGCTTTTATGATGATGCTTTGAATAATTATATATTTGTCGGTTATTATTTGTCGGCCTTATTAATCCTTTACGGCTCCTTGACTGCCGGCCTGGGGAAAACTAAGTCTTTGCTTATGACTTATTTTTTAGCCTCTTTGCCTTTATTTTTTTATCATAGTTGGAATGCTTATGCTGATTTACCCTTAGCAACTAATGTTTTGGCTAGTTTAAGTTTACTTTTGCTTTGGCTCGAGTCTGAAAAAGCATTTTTTTTGCACTGTGCCTTAGCTGTATTTTTATTGGGGACACAAATAAAATTCGAAGGTATTTATTTTTTGCTTTCAGCTATTTTGATAGTTGGTTTTAAATATTTTTATAAAAAAGATATTAAGATGGTCATTTTTTGTTTTTGGCCTTTACTGGTTTATTCTGTTTGGCAGATTTTTATCTATATATATGGCTTAAAATTAGTGCCAGCTTCTGTGCCTATAAATTTTGAGTTTCACCCCGATTTATTTTTAATGTTGTTGACTAAATTATTTTATTGGCATAGTTCATGGAATATTTTATGGTATGTAGTTTTATTGTACGGAATTTCAATCGTTATTTTTAAAAGGAGTTTTAATAAAAAATATTTGGTAGCTTGGCTTTGGCTGTTTTTAGTGGCTGGATTTTTTATTTGTATGTATTTGTTTACCCCTGTTTATATTTGGGCTCAAGATGATACGGCTTTATCAAGAAATATCCTGACTTTAATTCCAGCTTTATTTTTATTGATTGGCTTTAATGAGTCTTATGGGTCTAAAAAGTTGTAATATAATTGAATTATTGAAATATTTTTTGTTTAATTTTATAGGTCTTTGTTTTTCTGGCGAGAGCTTGTTATAATAAACTTGGCTTGGCAAAGACCAAGCTTTAATCAAATAATCAACATGTTTTGGCTATTGGCTATTTTTGCGTTTATTTTTGGTTCGGCTATAGGCAGTTTCTTAAACTGCACGGCTTGGCGTTTGTATCACGATCAAAGCCTGTGGGGGCGCTCAGCTTGTCCTAAGTGCCATCACAAGATACATTGGTATGACAATGTTCCATTATTTAGCTGGTTGGTTTTGGGAGGTAAGTGTCGCCATTGTCAAAAAGTCATTTCTGTTCAATATCCATTGGTGGAGCTAGTAACCGGCTTGTTGTTTGCGGTAGCTTTTTATTTAAGAAGCCGTGGTTTGATTATTGATTTTTTGAATTTTGAGCTCCTTACCGCCGATTTTATAAACTTAATGAGAGATTGGTTGGTAATTAGTTTTTTGGTGGTAATTTTTATCATGGATTTGCGTTGGTATGTTGTGGCTGATGAATTAAGTTTGCCGGCGATTGTTATAATTTTTGTGGTCAATTTATTTTTGGGTTTTTCCTGGCAGACTTTAATTACCTCGGCTATTATCGGTGCCGGTTTTTTTGCCCTGCAGTATGTAGTATCTCGCGGTCGTTGGGTTGGCAGTGGTGATATTCGTTTGGGTGCCTTAATTGGCGTGACAGTTGGTTGGCCTAATACTTTGGTGGCTTTGATGTTGGCTTATTTCTCCGGAGCTATCGTCGGTATTTTTTTGATAGCCTGCAAAAGAAAAGGACTTAAATCACCTATTCCCTTTGGTGTATTTTTAGCGCCAGCCACTTTACTGGCTTTGTGGTGCGGTGATTTATTATATAATTGGTATATTGGTTTATTATTTTAGAAAAAAATATGGAAACAACAGAACAGTCTGACGACAAAAAAACTAAATTCATCTTTGTGGTTGGTGGTGTTATGTCTGGCGTTGGCAAGGGCATAACCGTGGCTTCCATTGCCAGAATTTTAAAATCCAAAGGTTTTAAAGTTAGTTGTATTAAGATTGATCCCTACATCAATGTTGATGCTGGTACCATGAATCCGATTGAGCATGGCGAAGTTTTTGTGACTGAGGACGGCGACGAAACGGATCAGGATATCGGTAATTATGAGCGTTTTCTTAATGAAAATATTTATCGCGAAAATTACATGACCACCGGTCGAGTTTATCAGACGGTTATTCAAAAAGAAAGAAATTTAGAATATAAAGGTAGGTGTGTGCAGGTGGTGCCTCATATTCCCGAGGAAGTTCGTAGTCGAATTAACAAAGCTGTGGCCAAAACTCAAGCTGAGGTTATGGTTATTGAAATCGGTGGCACGGTTGGTGAATATGAAAATTTGTTGTTTTTGGAAGCGGCGCGTTATATGCATTTGGAAAATCCGGAAGATGTCTTGTTTGTGATGGTTAGTTATTTGCCAATTCCTTCAAAGGTTGGCGAAATGAAAACCAAGCCAACCCAACACGCAGTCCGAGCTTTAAACAGTGCCGGTATCCAGCCGGATTTTATTGTGGCTCGTTCGGAAGTTGATATTGATGAACCGCGTCGCAAGAAATTATCAATTTTTTGCAATGTGGCCAAGGATGATGTCATCTCGGCGCCGGATGTGGAGACTATTTATGACGTGCCGATTAATTTTGAAAAAGATAACTTGGGTGAAAGAATTTTGAAAAAATTTGGCTTAGAGCCCAGGCAAAAAGATTTGGTGGAATGGCGGGCGATGGTGGACAAATACAAACAGGCGACTAAACGAGTTAAAATCGGTATTGTTGGTAAATATTTTGAAACAGGCGATTTTTGCCTAACCGATTCTTATATTTCCGTCATTGAGGCTATTAAACACGCTTGTATTGCCAATGATGCCAAGCCGGAATTAGCTTGGCTGTCGGCCGAAGATATTGAAAAAGACGGCGTAGATCAACTAAAGAATTATGATGGTCTGATTGTGCCTCAAGGCTGGGGTTCTCGGGGTGCTGAGGGTAAGATTAAAGCCATTCAGTTCTGCCGAGAAAATAGAATTCCTTATTTTGGGCTTTGCTATGGTATGCAAATGGCTGTAATTGAGTTTGCTCGTCATGTAGCTGGTTTGGCTGATGCCAATACCGAAGAAGCTGATCCGCAAACAACCAATCCAGTTATCCATATTATGCCAGAACAAAAAGAGTTGTTAGCTAAAAAACAATATGGTGGCACTATTCGTTTGGGTGGCTGGCCTTGCCAGATTATTAAAGGCACGCATTTGGCCAAGGCTTATGAAAATTTAAAAGGTGAGACTCAGGTTGTTTCCGAGCGTCATCGTCATCGTTATGAATTTAATAATAAGTATCGTGAAATATTTGAACAAAAGGGTTTAACCATTGCCGGCACCTCACCAGACGGACAAATTGTAGAGGCTATAGAAATTACCGACCATCCGTTTTTTATTGGTACACAATTTCATCCAGAATATATTTCTCGGCCACTTGACCCGCATCCCCTGTTCGTGGAATTTGTGAAAGCGTGTCTTATTAGAAATTTATAATTGTTTAAAAACTATAAATTCATAAATTATAAATTCAAAAACGCCCCCTTAGAGAAGGGAGCGTTTTTAAAATAGTAAATTTATTTGGCCACGGCGACTACTGTGCCGGTTTTTAATTGGCCGTTGTATTTTAATAGTTTTTTGCTGGAATATTTAACGACTCCGGCTTGTTTGGCGTAAAGAGTATCATCTTTACCGCGCAAAACATTGGTGCCTGGGTGATATTTGGTGCCACGTTGTCTAATGATAATTTGACCGGCATTAACCGCTTCGCCATGATTAACCTTCACGCCCAAACGTTGTCCGGCGCTATCGCGACCCAATCTTGTGGAGCCACCAGCTTTCTTATGTGCCATAGATTTGCTTTATTTACGCTTAATTTTAAATTGGTTTTTATCATAGCAAAGACGCCTTGGTTTGTCAAATTGTAAGTATGGGTCTTTTTTATTGCTTTTTGAGAATAAGTTTGTTAACTTTAGCTTAGTTGAACTTTAACAATTTTATAAACTTTTTTGGAGCTATTATGGCTAGTAAGAAAAATGGTAGTAAAAACGGTAATAGCATTGCAGCTATTAGGACTAACCACAAAACAATGACTATGGTAAAACTCCCAGGCAAACCTTTAACTAAGGTTGATAGGTCAAGGGAAAAAACTAAGCTGAATAAAGATTTGCGGCTTTCTCCTTTTAGTAGTGAAGGCAAATCTAACGCCATTGTTTTGGATACTAATGTAATAATTGTTGATCCAAATTCCCTTAATGTTGCCAGGGAGGGTGGTAATATACTATATCTGCCGATCCAAGTTCTGATGGAGCTTGACGGTCTAAAAAATAAGCCGGACGTCGGTATAGATGCTAGGGAAGCTATAAGAATAATTGAAGATATTCAGAAAAGCGAAGAAAATAGTAAGCATAAAAGCTTGCGTGTCATCAGAGATGAAAATTGGGAAGACCTTAAAGGTTTGGATAAAGACAAGCCAGACAATAAAATTATCGCTGCGACTAACTATGTTTTAAAGAATCATAAAAATGAATTCAGGAAAATAAAGTTCTTAAGTCGCGATCGCATGGTCAGGATATTATCTAGTGAATATTGGACCAACGGCGATTTATTGGTTGAAGATTATAATCATGACAAGGTAAGCGATATTTACAAGGATAGCCAGCTGTCAAATATTAGTGTCCCCAGTGAAATTATTAAAACCAGAGTCGTGCCCAAAAGGCATTTTAGCGATTTCTATTTTGAAGCAGATAGTCTTAACCCCAGAGACAAAAAGCTTATTGATAGTCTGCCGGAAAATAGTGGTGTTGTTTGTTATAGTGACTGGGACGGTAATTTTAATATGGGTCCCGAGTACAAAAGTCAGCTTGTTGCCAAGAAAAAGAAAAACGCTAAATTTGATGCTACTTTTATTACTGTTAAAAAAGGTGGGGTTATGAAAATTATTGATAAAGACATCACCGCTTTTGGCGTCAAGCAGTATTCTATTAACGGTAATGGCGTCAATTGGAATCAGTTGTTGGCTTTGGATTTGCTGTTGGATAAAAAAGTTGAAGCCGTCTTTTTGCGCGGTGGTGCCGGTACTGGTAAAACAATTTTGGCAGTAGCTAGTGCTTTAGAGCAGATTGAAAAAGAGCCGGGTAGTGGTGGCTATAAAAAAATTCTTATAACCAGACCACAAGTTCACTTAGAAAATCGTGATAACATGGGATTTTTGCCTGGCAACCAAAACAAAAAAATGGATCCCTGGATGACTCCGATTTGGCAGGCTTTAGAAGAGATAAAAGAGCTTAGTCTAACAAAGTTGACCAAGAAATTTTCCAACAACTCAAAAGATTCAATTGAGGACCTCAAGGCAAAAAATAAAATTATTACGCTGTCGCTCGACTATATTAGAGGGCAGAGTATTAAAGACGCTTTCGTTATAGTTGATGAGGCGCAAAATCTAACTTTGCATCAGATAAAAACCATTATTACCAGGATGGCTGGTCATTCAAAGATTGTTTTTACTGGAGACTTGGGACAAATTGACAGATTTTATCTCGACAGGAAGTCTAGCGGTTTAGCTCATGCCAGCGAACGTTTGGCTGGTATTAATGGTTGGCCAGACACTTTACCAAATTCTGTTAAAAGAGAGTTTGCGGATTGTAGCAAATTAATCGGCGTGGTTAACTTTACGGACTCGGTTCGTTCTGTTTTGGCCAGTTTTGCCGAAAAAGTTTTATAAAATTTAATTAAGACCGCTTTTAATAAGCGGTTTTTTTACAGCCTCTTGACACCCGTGGGGGGTGTATGCTATGATGCTAAATGAAGTTAATTTTATGACTAAAACTCCAAAACAATTAATCAATAATATTATCGGTCAGCTAAACGGCGTCAGCCGTATGCTTGACGATGGCAAAGATTGCCTAGAAGTCTTGGTTCAGCTAAAGGCGGTTAAATCGGCTCTTAATGCTTTGTCTGGTAAATTGATTACCAGCGATGTTTTGCGTTGCTCCACTAGATTGGGCAATAGAAAAGACGCCAAAAAAATTAAATTGCTATTAGAAGAATTAACTCGTAAATAAAATTTAAAATATAAAGTTATGACTAAACATTTTACTGACGATAATTTTCAGTCAGAAGCTATTGAAGCTTCTAAAACCAAACCGGTTTTGGTTGATTTTTTTGCCACTTGGTGTGGTCCTTGCCAAATGCAGGCACCGATTATTGAAGCTACTGCCGAAGCGGTCGGCGATAAGGCTGTGGTGGGCAAGCTAAACACCGAAGAGGCTATGAAGATTGCTCAAGATTACGGCGTTATGAGCATCCCAACATTAATCATCTTTAAAGATGGTAAAGAAGCTAGGCGCTTTGTTGGCGTTCAGATGAAAGACGACCTCTTGGCTGAGCTTAATAATTTGGCTTAATATTTTTTAAAACGCCTTTCGAGGCGTTTTTTAATTGGTGATTTAATTTTTTATGTTTAAAAAGGGTTTTTTACTTTCCATATTGGCAACTATTTTAGCGGTTGCTTATTTGTGGTTTAATGCCGGACAACTTAATTTGTCGTCAACCGCCAGTCAGGCTGAGAGCGATAAATTAAAAATTAGCTTTTTGGATGTTGGCCAGGGTGATGCTATCTTGATTCAATCACCTCAAGGTCAGAAAATTTTGATTGACGGCGGGGAGAGTTCTGATAAATTACTAGAAGACCTTGGTCAGGAGCTTGGTTGGTTTGATAGGGGTTTAAACTATGTTTTTCTAACTCACCCGCACGCTGATCATGTTAAAGGCTTAAATGGCTTATTTGATCGTTTTAAAATCGAGCAAGCCGTCGGTACCTTAGTTAATCATAATTCCTCAGCTTATAAGTTTTGGCTGGACAGTTTGGTCACCAAAAAAATAAAAGTTATTAACTCTTTTGCCAATAGAAAGTTTAATTTTGATAATGGCTTGGAGCTGACGATTTTAAGCCCAGATGAAGATTTAAAGGGTCGGGATGTGGATAACTTGAATAATAGTTCTTTAGTTATGCTTTTGACTTATGGCCAAACAAAATTTTTGCTAATGGGCGACGCTGAAGAGCCGATTGAAAAAGATTTGCTGTCAAGGGGCGTTGATCTTCAGGCTCAAGTAATAAAAATCGGTCATCATGGTTCGACTACCTCCACTAGCCAAGAATTTTTGGAAGCAGTTGGGCCACAGATGGCAGTTATTTCAGTTGGGGCGAATAACGACTTTGGTCATCCACATGTTAGGATTTTGAATCGTTTGGAGCGAGCCGGTATTAAAATTTTAAGGACAGATCAGCTCGGTACCATTAGATTTTTAAGTGATGGGACGACTCTTGAATTGCTAGATTAATTTTGTTAGAATTTTAGAGTTAAAATTGCCAATAGTTTTTTTATAAATTATAAATTATTTTGCTTATTTTATGAAAAACATAAAAATTATAGGAGTTTTATTTTTGTTGACGCCGTTACTTTTGGCTGGTTGTTCAAGTAAAACCGCCCAAACAACACCAAATCAAAATCAAGTTGCTTCAAGCAACCAAGTTGCTGACCAAGCTAAGACTTACACCAAGGAGGAAGTGGCCACACATAACAATCAAGATGATTGTTGGCTGATAGTTGATAATAAAGTTTATAATGTGACAGATTCAATTGGTGCCCACCCTGGTGGTGCCGATTCTATAATTAGCCTTTGCGGTCAGGATGGTACCTCGGCTTGGCAAACCAAGGGCAATAAGGGCGAGCCCCACCCTCAAAAAGCCCAAGATATTCTTAACCAACTTTATGTTGGAAATTTAGCTCAATAATTAAAAAATAAAAGCGGGTCCTTTTTTGGGACCCGTTTTTTATATAATTACCGAACCGACAATCATGAGATCGGCGCAACCCTTTTCAATCAAGCCGACAGCTAAATCAAGCAAAGCAAATTTGTATTTTTCAGTCATATCTTTAACTTCTTGTTGATCTACTTCTTTAACCGATTCTATCTTTACTGTATCAAAGATGAAGTTGTTGATAAAAATTTTTTGCCTGTCTTCTTGATCTAGTAATTTTTTTTCTGGTCTTACTTCGGCCGATTCCATGTCTTTGGCCACAAAGTAATAGGTAAGTTTGCTAATACTGTCAGTGGCGTTTACTTTTAAGAAAACCATTATTTCTCCAAAAATATCAATAAAAATGAACTATATATTAATTATATCATATTTTAATAAAAATGTCAAGATTGATATTAAAGTTTAAAAAAGTTATGATGTTTTTAAATAATTAATTTTTTTTATGTCAGAAGCAACAAAACAACGAACTCTCGTTATTATTAAGCCTGATGGCGTTCAGCGATCCTTAATTGGTGAGATTATTAAGCGCTATGAGCGAACCGGACTTAAATTGGTTGGTTTAAAAACAGTTATCCCCACAGAAGACATGGCCACTAGACATTATTATGAAATTGGTGGCGATGCTTGGCTGGAGGAAGTCGGCCGTAAAGCCCGCGCCGCTTATGAGAAAAAAGGTTTGCAGTCGCCATTTGCCACTAATATGGATAATGGTCGGGCGGTTATGCAAAATAACGCCAAGTATTTAAGCTCTGGTCCCGTGGTGGCAATGGTGTGGCAGGGCAATCAGGCGGTTGAACTGGTGAGAAAAATTACCGGCGGTACCGAGCCCCTAACTTCTGATGTTGGCACTATTCGTGGTGATTTTACTTTAGATTCCTACGCCTTGGCTGATGCCAGTGGTCGCAGTGTTCGCAATTTGATTCACGCTTCCGGTACGGCTGAAGAAGCTTCCAAAGAAATCAAACTTTGGTTTAAGGACGAAGAATTGCTTAATTACCGTTTGGTTGCCGAGGAGATTCTTTATGATGTCAACTTAGACGGCATTAAAGAATAATATAAATAAATTTCAAAATCCAAATTTTCAACCTGTCTGCCGGCAGGCAGGTATCAAATCAAGCTCAAAGTTTTAAATTTGGCATTTGTCACCCTGAACTTTTTTTTGTCATCCTGAATTTATTTCAGGATCTCATGCTAATTCTGAGATGCTGAAATAAATTCAGCATGACAGTATTGCTCTGAAATACTAATCGGCCAGCTGGCTTAGTGGGCTGGTTGCTTGCTATTTGTTATTTGATAAGTTTATTGACAGGTTGTTAATATTGTGCTATGTAAGTAATAAATAGTTATTTTTTGTTTTAATAAAAAGGTGGATAATGAAAGGATTTTGGAGAATTTCTTGTAATTTTTGGTCGATTAATTTCGGGCCAATGCCATTAGCAATGATGGCACAACCTTGGCATAAAGAAGCTAAAGGTTTTCGTCCTCAAAGAGTCAGAAAAGGCTGGGGACACATCGGTCGTTATTACAAAAAAGCTTGTTAAAAAGATAAATCAAAAATCAAAGCCCTCTTAAATTTTAAGGGGGCTTTATTATTTGTAACCTCAAGCCACCTTTCGTCGCTATAACATATTTGTTATAATAAAATTATGAGACATAGAAGTGGTTTAAATAATGTTTTAAAGCCCAAGTTATGGTTAAGCTTGGGCTTGTTGGCTTTGCTGATTTTTTTGTCAAGCCAGTTATTGGCTTCCTTGAAAAAGAAAAGCAGTATTGATCAGGAAATTTCCGCCCTCAAAGAAGAAGCCTCCAAGGCAGAGTCGCAAAACTCGCAATTTAAAAAAATGATTGAATATTTGGAATCAGAACAATTTGCCGAAGAACAGGCAAAATTAAAACTCGGTTTGAAAAAAGAAGGCGAGCAGGTGGCTGTTATTACCGGTTTGGATGAGGCCACTTCCAGCCAGGAAGTTGCCAGTAGTTCTGACTCGTCGGAGTCGATTAACTTGATTAATAATTGGCATCGCTGGTTTGATTATTTTTTGACCAATAAATAAACACCTAACAGGCGATTTGGGATGACTAGCAGAAAAGTTTTATCTAGCTAATAAAACAACCGCCTTTTGAAAGCGGTTTTTTAAAAAAATATAACCCCGATTTATTGGTCGGGGTTATAAAGGCGATAAGTGCTTTGGTGAAGATAGTTTTTAGTAGTGTCCGATGCAAATTCAATAAAAATTATTTTTGTTGTCTCTGCTTCAAAGTAGGTTGAACCGAGTCCAAAATTAACTTTTTTGTTTGGCTGATGTTCGTTGGTGTCTGGGTTTGGGTTGTTTGAATTGCCAATATTGAAGTAAACAATGTTGTTTTTTAACTCAAATTCCGCATAGCCCCAGTTGCCGTTGTGATCGTAGATATTTTTAAAAATTTCACGCAAGGTCGCATAGAAGCCAAAATTTTTTGCTATGTGCAAATAGTTTTCGTCTTTGAGATTTTTTATTGCTAGTTTTTTGGAAATTGATTGAATTAAAAAGATAGAAATATCGTCGTTGCACTTCAGCAAAAATTTTTTTCTGGCCATGTTTCTGCCTTTAAATTCAAGTCGCAAAAATTTTTTCATTATTATTTCCTTGTAAATGAGCGATTATCAATTGAGCCACCTGTCGGACTTGAACCGACAACCTACGGTTTACGATACCGTTGCTCTACCAATTGAGCTAAGGTGGCTTTAAATAGTCAAAATCAATGTCTTGAGCTATTAGTGTTTAGTGTGCTATACTAAATTATAGTCGTTATTAAACCATTTAGTCAAAAGGGCGTTTTTATTTATGAAAACAAAGAAGAAATTAATAGTAATCAGTTTAGTTTTATTTGTCAATTATATTTTTGTCGGTCAAGTGGCGGCTGAAGTTGGTTTTGGTTTTTATAAAAGTCAGCTTGTTTTTGCTGATTCCATTGTTGACAATAAATTGGTTTTGGAAGATACCCAAACCATGCCCTTAAGTGAGGGTGATTTTGGTGGTACTTTGAATTTTGATTTTTTTGACAATCGTTTGGGGCTTGAGGTGCCGGCTGGTTTTATTACAGCTCCCAGCGAATTGACAGCTAAAAAATATTCACAGGGCATGGAGTTGCCGTGGAATATGGATCGATTAAGTGATATTTACGAAGTGTCATTTTCGCCAACTTTTGGTTTTGACAATAAAAAAGCGCTAACCATCACTTTGGCCTACGATCAGGCTAATAATTATTTTAAGCAGGTATATTATTACGATCAGGCTGACAATCTTTGGAAAGCCATACCAACGACTGATTTTCCCGACAAAAAAATCGTCAAAGCGGCTTTAAGTAAAACCGCGGTACAAGTGGCGATTTTTGCTAATCCAAAAATTTTAACCATCGGCAAAGCCAGTTGGTATAAATATAAAGGCGGTTTATTTACGGCCTCGCCAGATTTTCCCAAGGGCTCAAAACTAAGAGTGACCAATTTGGCCAACGGCAAGTCAGTGGAGGTTGAAGTTAATGATTGGGGTCCAGAAAGAGATAAACATCCGGATAGGGTAGTTGATTTAGACAAAGAGGCCTTTGCAGCTATCGCTTCAACCGGCGACGGTATTATTGATGTTATAGTAAGTCCGATTAGTTTAACAGCTGATACTAATGGCCGAGTTTTGGGCGTTAAGGCTGAAGGTTTGGCTAGCCAGCCGAAGCTAAGTTCTCGTTCGGTGGTGGTTATTAATGAAACTACCGGAGAAGTAATTTTGGACAAAAATAGTCAAGACAATTTACCCTTGGCCAGTTTAAGCAAGATTGTGGCACTTAAAGTTTTTTTGGAAACAGACCCCAATTTGGAAGAGGTGGTCGCTTATAAACTTGTAGATGAAGAATATAACTATCGTTATTGCAAAAGCTGGGAATCGGCTAAGATTAATTTAAAAGAAGGTGAAAAATTGAAAATTAAAGATTTAGTTTATTCGGCTTTGGTTGGTTCGGCCAATAATGCCGTGGAAAGTTTGGTTCGAGTTAGTGGTTTGTCGCGTCAGGATTTTATTAACAAAATGAATGAGCAGGCAAAAATTTGGGGCGCCACCAAAACCAAATTTATTGAACCGACCGGCTTGTCTTCGTCTAATGTTTCTAGTGCCATGGATTACGCCCTGATAATGAAAGAAGCTTTAACCGATGAATTGTTGGCCAAGATTAGCTCAACGCCAACTTATACTTTTAAAACTTTGGCTGGCAAAAGTCATACTCTTAAAAATACCAATAAATTAATTGCCGATCAGGCGCAGGCTAATTTGCAAGCCGAAAAGTATGCTATTAATGGCTCTAAGACCGGTTATCTAGTTGAAGCCGGCTATTGTTTGGCCACCCGAGTTAAGTCTGGCCAAAATAATTTTATTATCGTTAGTTTGGGCGCTCCCACTAGAGAAAAAAGTTTTAATGAGACAGCTGATCTTATAAAATATCTTGATCGTATCATATAATTTTATGATTAAATTGAAAAACATCTCTAAATTTTACCAGCCCAATGTGGTGGCTTTGGACGATGTTAGTTTTCATATTAAACCGGGTGAGTTTGTGTCTTTGGTTGGCCAGTCAGGCACCGGCAAAACAACTTTAGTTAAATTATTAATTGGCGAGGAAAGGGTTTCTCGGGGCGAGGTGTTTGTTGGTGGTTGGAATATTACCAAAATCGGCCAATCCGACATTCCTTATCTAAGGCGTCAAATCGGCGTTATTTTTCAAGATTTTAAATTATTACCCAGAAAGACTCTTTTGGAAAATGTGGAGTTTGCTTTACAAGTTTGTGGCAAGCCTATGGCTAAAATTAAAAAGATTGCGCCCCAGGTTGTTAAGATTGTTGGTTTGGAAAGCAAAATGCACCGTTATCCCAATGAAGTTTCCGGTGGCGAAAAACAACGCACGGCTATTGCTAGATCCTTGGTTTATCAGCCAAAAATTCTTTTAGCCGACGAGCCAACTGGCAATTTGGATTCCATCAACGCCAAGGAAATTATTGACCTACTTTTAAAAATAAACAGCTTTGGCACAACTGTAGTTTTGGTGACACATAATCGTGATATTGTTAATAAATTGCGACGACGAGTTTTGACTTTGCATGAAGGTCGTTTGGTCAGCGATCAAGCAGTTGGTAAATACATTATATAAAAAATCAAAATCCAAATGTCTAATAACAAATTAATGATTAAAATTTGACATTGGAAATTTGGATTTAGAAATTACGCTATTATGTCTTTTCTTCTTTCTCTGGGTAGAATTATAAAATTTAGTTTCCAAGACATTATTCGTAATATTTGGTTGTCTTTGATTACTATCATGATTTTGATTTTAACCTTATTGTCAGTTAATTTACTGCTGGCGGTTAGGGCTATTAGTTCGGCGGCCGTTGGCACGGTTAAAGAAAAAATCGACATCAACCTTTATCTTAGAACTACTGCCGAACACGACAATATTATGGTTCTTAAAGCCAAGGTTGGCTCTCTGTCAGGCGTCAAGGAAGTCCGCTATGTCTCTCAGGACGAGGCTTTGTCGGTTTTTAGGCACGATCATCAAAACGAACCGCAAATCATTGAGGCCTTAAAAGAGTTGGACAAAAACCCTCTAACCCCCAGTTTAGTTATTAAACCACAAAACTCGGATGATTTTAATGATTTAATTAATGAGCTTAACAAAATTGAAGATCCGATTATTGAATCTAGAAATTTTGAAGATCATCGTTTGATGTTGGCTAAGATCAACAACATCACTAAAAAAGTCAGTGACACCGGCTTTGCCGTTAGTCTGATTTTTATATTCATTACTTTACTGGTTATTTATAATACGGTTAGGGTGGCTATTTATACTCATCGTAGTGAAATTGCCATTATGCGTTTAGTTGGCGGTTCCAACTGGTTTGTTAAAGGACCCTTCTTGGTGTCCGGTGTAATTTATTCTTTGCTTAGTATGTTGATTGTGGTTTTTGTTTTCTTTTTATTTTTAAATTTATTACAGCCCTACTTGGAGACTTTTTTCACTGGCTATAGTTTTAATATTATTACCTATTTTTCTAACAACTTTTGGTATATTTTTGGTTTGGAATTTTTAATCGCTTCATTGGTTAATATGGTGGCCTCGTTGGTGGCTGCCAGCAAATATTCGCACGTCTAACTCAATTAAAATTGCTATTAATATTAGCTGTTGGCTGATATTTTAACGTTTCTAAAATATAGTATTTTGACAATTAGTAATTATGACATTGCTTATTTTCTTTGCCATATGAGTTTATGATAATAGTTTGACTTGACAAAAATTTTAGGGCAATGTATATAGTAATTTAAGACAATAAATTAGATCTTTATAACATAGAGGAGTATTAGAAATGAAAAAAAATCAGCCATTTGAGATTACTTGTGCCAAAGCACAGCAAAAAAGAGAGTGGATAAAGGGCGCAGAGGATCGAAGACGCAGAAAAAAGCGCATATATAAAATTATTATTTCAATCGCTGTTTGTATTATGATCGCATATATTTGCGTTACTTATTGGGAAGCAGTAAAGACTATACTGGTTGTTTTGTTGGTTATTCTTGCAGGCTTATTTTTTCTTGGTGGATTAGATGCTTTGGGCGCTGAAGATGATAAAGACGATTAGTCTTATTAGAATAGGTCGGAATAGGTATAATTAATAAAAATTAAAGACGATTTAAAATCGTCTTTTTTCTTTAACCGGATAAACCGCCAGCGTGAGCCACCGAGTGCGCCTGCCTGCCTGCTGTACGCAGGCAGGCCTGCCGGTAGGCAGGTTTATCCGTGTAGCCATCAGTACGTATTTTAAAAAATTAATTTAGTAATTAAACATTAGGCATGATAATTATTTTAATCTACTTTTCATTCTAAGTTATTTTTTAGCCAAACATTATAATTAGTTTCCTCCCCTAAGCTAGGGGAGGAACAAGGAGGGGTCTGGAGTTAAGAGCTATGTCATTCTATTACCACCTAAGTCTTTTTTATCTTTAGACCCCACCCTAACCCCTGCCTACCGGCAGGCACCCCCCTTGGTAACGAGCTTGCAAAGAATGTTGGGATAAAATGATATACTTTTTTGATGTATATCAAAAACAGTAATTTAAGTCCCTACAAAATTGGGCAACTCGTCACAGAGTGGATTTACAATACTCCGGCGACCGTA